>Ga0182024_10000562_pt1 | contig 96252 bp, 84 predicted proteins | sample P32metaG_FD_120480 | JGI IMG/M metagenome (GOLD analysis project Ga0182024, IMG submission 120480) | Permafrost microbial communities from Stordalen Mire, Sweden - P3-2 metaG (Illumina Assembly) | ecosystem: Environmental > Terrestrial > Soil > Wetlands > Permafrost | place: Sweden: Stordalen... | reverse complement strand
CGCCAAGCTCCAAAACCACCAGCGGTGCCAACCGAGGTCTGGATCAACAAACCGCTCAACTCAAATGAAAATACTCACTAAATTCCATGAACACTGGTCTCAAACTCGTTGACACGCGCCGGTTCGCTTCGACCGTAAGGCGTCGCCGAAAGGTCGCTGACGATACTCTAGCCAGCCATTCTCTGATAATTCCCGTTGGTAGTGGTGACCACCAGCTGTTTAGCGGTGGCGTTAAGCACCGTCTGCTGCACGTAGCTCGTGCCGTCCGGAAGACCGCCCATCTGAACCTGCAAAGTTACGGCGTCTTTTGCCTGGCCCATGTAGGTATTCACGCTAACGGAGATGACTTTTTTTGAACCAGGATCGAAGGTAAGTGTCATCTGATCGCCTGGCTGCGCATAGTCTCTGAATACCAAATTCACCAACCCTCCCGACGGGTTGATGGATGCTTTACCAGCCCGGAAGGCCAACTGCATTCTTTGCGGGTCGGGTGGCACATACATAGTGAGAAGTTCTTTAACGTCTCCCATGTAGTCCTGCATTTCTTCTTTCTTCTTGGCAACAACTCTTTGCTTCAGCCTGCCACCGCTCGGTTGTTCCGGCGGAGGACCAATAGCCTGCTTCTGAACCTGTCCATCTGGGCCATATCGGCATAATTTCTGCGAGGGCGGCTTAGGATCGCCCTTAAGATTGAGTTGGGTGGTTTCCGTCCACTCATACTGTTGTAATCTCTGCCTGTTTTCTGCCATAGCTTGCCCAACCGCAGCAAGCTTCTGTTGCAATTCACCGTTTTGCGCTACTGCGGGAACGATCGTTGCCAGTGCTACGACACCAATTGCCAGCGACCGTTTACAAATTGAACTAACGTTTCGAATCATCAACGGGTTCTCCCATGCGGCCGTACAGCTGCTTTTCGAGTGATCGAGCATTAGGCCACCTTAATCTGATGTTTTTTTATGCCAACACCTGCGACGTCCTAATCGAAGGGGTTCACATTAATTTAACGATTTGTTATGACAGCGGGCCAGGAACTGCGCCACTGTCAAAACTAGCAGCGCACCCAATCCTAAAGAGCCTCTCATCCCTGGCAGCTATTTAAGGGCTCGCTGAATCGAGCGCCATCAGCTCTTCCCTTTCGCAGGCTTGACAACAAGGATAAACGCCCGTCTTCGATGGATCGATTTTTGGCGCGGTTAGAAGTTTGCGTTGGGGGGAGGCCCGGCCGAAAACGGCGGAAGATGCATTGCCGCGCCCCGGGGGGAAGCTGAATGTCAGCCAGGCCATTCTTCAGCTCTGAGTAGGTGAAAGATACAATTTTCTTGAGAACTCGAAAACTGTCATAATTGCCAGTAAGGAAGGCTGTTACATAGAGTCGATTCGAATGCTCTCTGGGCTCAAAAAGAAGACTGCGGGTTGCCTCGCCGGGCCTCCCGCAGTCGCTAGTGCTTACTCGTTACTTTTCGCTACGTTAGAACCGGAAATTTACGCCAGCTTGAAACCGGAAGTTGCTCTGGTTGTTGTTGCCGCCGGTGAAGCCGGTGCCAAAGCGAGTCAGGATATAGTCAACCTGTCCCACTCTGATGGCGATAGACCTGGTAACTGGAACATCGAGGCCGCCTCCGATTATAAAATCGAAAGCATTGTTGCTGGGATGTGCGCCAGCAACGCAATCGCCCAAACCGGTGCAGGCCTTGAATACATTTCCATCCGCGTTCGAATGAGCGCCGCCGAATAACGTCTCGACAAAGGGCTCAAAGTGCGGAGCCCGGAATTTGAAGATAGGCCCGACGTTGTAAGTAAACAGATTCGCGGAGACGCTACCGGTACATACACCAGCGCAGACCGAAGCCGGCAAAACAAAGTTTCTGGTTTGGCTTCCATAACCTTGCAGATCGGCTTCGATTCCCACTACGTGACTGAAGAAAAATGCCACGTTGGCTCCGCCGCCGTTCAGCGAGAAGCTTTGTAGCACGTTGTTATTTTGTGGCACAAAGCGAATGTACGAGTAGTCGCCGGTTACTTCCACCTTAGGGTAGTCCTGCGCAAATGCCTTCGTTCCGAACAGTAGGACGATGGCCAATACAATTACACTTTTGATTCTCATTTGTTTCTCCTCAGTCTAGATTGGATTGATGCCGCAATTCTTGATGCGTCCCGCGTTACCCCACTGCTTCCGATTTCATTTGACCTGGCCGCCCTCGCGCGTCCAAGCGCCCTGTATCAGATCAGTCGCACAACACGCTTAGGTTCTCCAACTTCACGTGAGTAACCTAACGTATACGCACAGCAGCGCAAACTGTCAGAAGTGACAGACGGGGGCGGATTTAACAGAATGGTTGGATTCGAGGTTTTACCAGAAAGGTACGTTTATCCTATTGATAGAGTTTTAACACTGCGGGAATCGCGGGTAGATACCGACTGGCAGCACGAAGTTGCTCGCACCCCAACCGCCAGCTAGGACACGTTTCGCTTAATGTTTCTAGGGCGACCGCGATTCCTGTTGAGTGGATAGCTGATTAGCTGAGAAAGTGGCGTTGCAAGTTACATGGCTAGCGCAGTTTAGTTTTACTAACCTTGTATCTCGCAGTCTTCACGGTGACCAGGTTTTAGTTAATCTCAATTTCGAACCCAATTCTCGGGGAGTTCAACTTCGAAAGATTCTGACTCATCGGCTTGGACTATTGATCTTTCGCCGTTTATGGACTCCAGCTGTTGTTGTGCACACACATCTCGAGGGAGTCTGCCGGCGATGAGCTTCTGCACTTCCGCACGTGGCAGCAAGTGTGGTCCGCCGAGCAATTCGGCATTGAGCATCACGCGCGCGCATTGCTCGACAGTTTCCATCCGGTTATATGCGGCGTTTAGATCCGGACCACAAGTTACGACACCATGATTTTGCAGTAACACTGCATCGAACGTGCGCACGAGCAATTCCAGGCTGGCGCAAACTTCCCAAGTGCCAGGCGTACCGTATGCCGCTAACGGAATTTTGCCGAGGTCTACAATCACCTCTGGAAGAACAGGAGATTCCAAGGACCGTCCGGAAGCTGCAAATGCAGTGGCCGTGGAAGGATGCGCGTGGCAGATAGCTCGCACATCTGGTCTGGTGTTGTAATACAAAAGATGCATCTGCATCTCCGAGGATGGCCGCCCTTTTCCGCAAAGCACTGCTCCGCTCAAGTCGATAACCAGTATGTCTCGCGAAGCCAAGCGTCCCTTACAATAACCAGCGGGCGTCATCAATATCCGATGTGCATCGAGACGCACAGATAGGTTACCCTCAGTCGCTACTATCAAACCGCGCTCATACATTCTGCGCCCGATGACGCAAATCTCCCGCCGCTGTTGTTTCTCCAAAAAGCCTGCAGCTCTCCCTTCGGCTCTTGAGGTTTCGGTGTGGTTGGTCATCGTAATCCCTTGTACTCGGTATATTTCTAAGCGGCCATAACTATGAGTCAGTCGTTCTTGTTGCGTTTGCAGTTTCCTGAAGTCGATTTGACGCGCAACTCAGGCGATGCTAGCTCGCGCAGCCCCCAATCGACAAGGAGTCGTGCTTGTCACTAGCCACTGCCGATGTAGTCCTTAAATCCAGACCCTAGCGATTTCACATCGAGAATGAAACTGTCATTGTTGACAGAGAGCGCGTCCGGAACACTTGAGGGGAGGGCTATGGGGCGACGAACCTTACGGATGTTAATAATTACAAAACTGATAGCGAGATAGAACAACCCAGCTCCGGCTACGAGGGGACGGATCCCCATTTCCTAAGTTGCTCTAGCTCCGGCGCGGGAATAACGAGCTCACTGAAACCACAGTCCAGGCAGACTGACAGCTCCTGGCAAACGTAGATGGGCGGATGGTTCACTTCGTCCAAATGGGGCGAACTGGCAGACAATTCTGCAGTTAACCTCTGGAGGTTCTCGGAAGCACATTTCTTACACGCCATCTCCGCTCCATTCCCATCGCATACCTTGGGATGCGGCGTGCCCGTCCCGAGGCTGTACTGCCTTGACCCCGCATTTTAGCACACAGGACCCCATTTGCTTCATCAGCGGTCTGTTTGCACCGTCAATCGATCGGGCGATTGATGACCGAAATCGAAGCTACGATTTCGGTCATACAAGTGGCCCATTTGGCTGACGCTTGCGCGATGCCACTGTTATTTTTGACACTATCGCACAATTGTCGCGGCATTTAACCTGGCATCCAATCGGATCGGTTGCGTAAGGGAAGCAGCCTTATGCCCCCCTTGCGCCCCCTTCGAAACCGCGAATAAGGCATTTATTGCAATGCGTATTCGACGGGTGGATCAATTGGACAAGCTAACAATCTTACTGGCAGACGACCACCGACCGTTTCTGAACGTGGTCGAAAGCCTGTTGATATCGGTATATGATGTCGTAGGCCGCGTGCCGGATGGCCAGGCTCTTATTAGAGCCGCCCGGCTCCTTAAGCCCGATATTATTTTGATGGATATTTCTATGCCGATTCTGAATGGCATAGACGCCAGCAAGCAATTGAATGAATCCGGCTGCAATGCCAAAGTCGTTTTTCTTACCGCTCATTCCGACATGGATTTTGTCGCTGCCTGCCTGGGTACTGGAGCTCTAGGATTCGTCACTAAATCGCGAATGACGATTGACCTGCTACCCGCCCTTGCAGAAGCAATTGCTGGCCGGATCTTCATTTCTCCGCTGAACCACGAATAGTGGTTAAACCGGCATTTTGGACTGGCCTGCCCCGTCTAAGACACTGTAGTGAAACCAACTGAAACTGGACTGCCTGAATTAGGTTTGATTCAGGCCTAGTCACTCTGAACCCTGAGTTCATTGATGCGGCTTCCCAGACAGGTGAACTTGAATTCGTCTGAAAACTCAGGCGCCACAGACATTTTGTTCGCCATCCAAGAAGCCGTCGCGGGGCGAGTTTTCGTATCGGTAAGGCGCGCGCAGAGAGCTGCGTTGCAGTCAAATCGCAATCGCTGAAGAGACCGCTGCACCCGCCGCCAGCAACGCTAATTCGGTCTCCGGCGTGGTAAACCGCGAAAATCCGCAATCCAAGCACCACACTGATAGCTTCGGAAATAGCAAAACCCCTTGCCTGTCTATATTTTTGAGTCCGGTGAAATGGATGATCATCTCAACCGGGAATTCCGCCAGATGGTCCGAAACACATAATGGACATGACATATCATCCTTCTTCTGACAATTGATGGCGGTCGACTACGTGTGGAGGGTCGTCAGGAGTGTAGTCAACCAAACAGAGTCTGAGTGTGCAAGACAGCACACTCGCGAGTGTGGGTCAAAGTCTCCAAAATCCTTCTGAACGCCACTCTGTTAATTTTAACAGTAGGAGTATACCTTGCATTCAAGTACAAATGCATGGACTTTGAATCCCGACCTGGAAACGTGAAAAATACCCACATGCATAAGCACTCTCAAGCGGAACGGCAGCATCGCCGCCAGCCCCGCCCACTGCTCTTCTCTTTTGTGGTGAGTTCCTTGTTGCTTAGTTTAGCCTTTGGTTGCGGCACAGAAAAACCAGCCGCCGCCACCAATGATCCCGATCAACTGTTCCGGCAAATGTCCGAGAGGCTTGCTCAGGCAAAAGAGTTCAGCTTCAAAGTCGACCGAAAACTGGATGCCGCGCTGGTTGAGGGACGAAACATTCCAGAGAACGCGAAGATCGAAATCTCGGTCTCTCGGCCCGGCAAGTTTCTGGCGAAATCGGACAGTCAGGACAATGTTCGCCAGGTCGTTTTTGATGGGCAGAATCTTTCCGTATACGACGAGACGATGAAGCTGTACGCGACTGTGCCAGTACAGGGCACGATTGATGAAGCGGTGGCGAAGATCGGCGAAAAGTATGGATTCACGCCTCCCTTGGCCGAGTTCATTCTCAGCGATCCCTATGGGGCGCTGCATCCGCGAATCAAAAGCCAGGCTTACAAGGGCAAAGAAACTGTCGGCGGCGTCGAGTGTCATCACCTGAGTCTGAGCGGCGAGCTGGCGGACTCAGAACTCTGGATCGGCGTCGCTGATCTGCTGCCGCGCAAACTGATGGCGACGTTCAAAGATCGCGAGGGCGGTCCGCAACTCCAGGCTGATTTTTCGGATTGGAATCTGGCCGCCACGCACGACGACAAATTCTTCACCTTCGTGCCCCCGCAAGATGCCGCGAGCATCGAGATGGTAACCGAGTCCCAGATGAAAGAAACCGCGGCAAAAGTGGATGCGCGGCACAAATAACCCGTATCAGTCCACAACAAAGAATGAGACGAAAGGACCACACCAATATGAGGCCAACTATTAGTCCATCCCGCGGGACGATAGGCGCAAGTGAACGAAGCAAAACCCTGGTGAGGGCCGCTATTCTTGGCGCCGTGTTACTGTCCAGTGTGTCCATCGCGCGGGCGCAGGTTTACGGAGTCGCCAAAAAAACGACGGTAGTGAGCACCCCGCATGGGACTGCAGCAGTTACCAAGACCACGGTCGTCGGAGCAGGTGGGACAGCCAGCAAAACCACGGTCGTCTCAACAGGTGGCGCCATGCCACATGGCTACATCGCCGTGCTGCCTGGTGGATATCGCGCGGTTACTATTTCGGGCGTGCACTACTTCACGGTGGGCGGCATTTACTATCGCCCGCAAATATACCAGGGCCGCACGGTGTACGTAGCAGTTCGCCTGTAGTTTGATGTTCGCCGGCGAGTGCGCCGATCAACCGGCCTTTGTCAGTTTTTTGGACAAACTCATTTGTGACGGTCGTTGCCCATTGTCACTGGTTGCCCAACTGTCCGCCACTACCATAGATCAGAAGAGGGTATGATTCCTGACCCACACGGTAGGTCCTTCCGTTGAGCCTCCATTTGACTAAGACACAACGCACGATTTCTCGCGCACGTTCGAAACACGCTCCCGCCGCCATCGATCACTATTACTATTGCCAAGTACAACGATAATTACAGCACAGAACGCCGTTAGAACGAGGATGGCGAGTGTTGGCCGGTGACGCTGTAGCTAGGAGGTCGGGCCGGCATTCATTCATAAGTGAAGAAAATCGAGGCGTGGTCGGGAATCAAGGTGTTTGGCCCCCTTGCTGGCGGCCCGGTTAAGGGCCGCCGGTGGGGGACAGTTCACTGCCGCGCCATGGCGACGGCGATGGCCTTTTCTGGCGAGACGAGGTGATCGACGCTCACAGCATCCTCGGCGATCGCGAGCTGAACTCCTTTAACGACCCCGTTGAATTCGTTTCCACGGGACCGGTAGTCCGGCGAGACAGGCGCTGCGGTGTCCACCCCCACATCGCAACCATCATCGGCGGAGAAGAGCATGGGCTCGGTGGCGCCGACTTTGCCCTCGCCGACCTTTTTGCCATCGACGTAAAGGGTAGCGATGCCACCCTTACCAAGGCCACCACCCGCGTAGGCAAACTCCATGCGTACTTGGTGGTCACCCGGAGGAAGCACGCTGCTTGATTCAGCGTAGAAATGTTGAACACCGAACAAGTTGTAGCAGTATTTGAGTTTGCCGCTCTTGGCATACAAGCTCCAGCCACCAACGTTACCGCCTTGAGCGACGATGACGCCCTCAGCCCCCGACGAGGGTACGACGATCTCAGCGGTCACGGAGTGGGACTTGTTCTTGATATTGACGACCGAGTTTTCAGATAAGCGCCCCATGCTTCCAAATAGAATTTGGGATTTGCCCTTGATCAACACCGGGCGCCCAGCCATATCTGAGTTCAGCCGTTCAACTCTGCGGTCATCGAGGGGTAGTACGTTGTACCGTACGGCTTCGATCAGCCACAGGCGCTGCAGTTCGTGCAACTTTTCAGGCATCTGCTGGGCCAGGTTGTTTGCCTGGCTCCAGTCTTTGTCGGTGTCGTAGAGTTCCCAGTTATCGTCGTCGAAGGCCGGGATTTTCTCGCCCCCCAGGAGCCACGGCGTGCTGTGTCGCGTAACCGCCGTCCAGCCTTTGTGGTAAATGCCGCGGTTGCCGAACATCTCAAAATACTGTGTCTCGTGCCGCTCGGCGGCTGTAGCCTCGTTGAACGAGTACGCCATGCTGACACCTTCGATTGGGTGCTGCTGGACCCCATTTACGAAGGTCGGTTCGGGCAGCCCAGCCGCCTCCAGGATTGTGGCGGCCACATCGATCACGTGATGGAATTGAGAGCGAATCTCGCCTTGCGCCTTAATTCCCGTAGGCCAATGCACGATCGTTCCGTTGCGCGTGCCGCCCCAGTGCGAGGCGACCTGCTTGGTCCACTGGTAGGGTGTGTTCACGGCGTGCGCCCAGCCCACCGCGTAGTGGTTGTAGGATTCCGGGCCGCCCAACTTGTTCAATTTTGCCATCAGGAACTCAGGAGTCTCGAGTGCGGCTGCACCGTTCAGACTCATCAACTCGTTGTATGTGCCGTTCAGCGTGCCCTCTGCGGATGCGCCGTTGTCGCCGATGATGTAGTAGATCAGCGTGTCATCGAGCAGATTGAGCTTTTTCAGAGTATCCACCAATCGGCCAACATGGTGATCGGTGTACTCCAGGAACCCGGCGTAGACTTCCATCTGCCGGATAAGCACCGGTTTGAGCGCGGAGGGCATTTCATCCCATGACGGGATTTCTTTGTGCCTTTGGGTAAGCTGGCAGTCCGCTGGAATCACTCCTAGTTTCTTCTGTCGTGCAAAGGTCTCTTCACGTACTCTGTCCCAACCCTGATTAAACTTGCCATTGTACTTATCCGCCCATTCCTGCGGAACGTGGTGAGGAGCGTGGGTCGCACCCGGCGCGAAGTACACGAAGAAGGGCTTATCGGGAATGAGCGCCTTTTGTTGTCCAATCCAGTTGATGGCCTTGTCGGTCATATCTTCCATGAAGTGGTAGCCCTCTTCAGGCGTCTTCTTGACCTCGATCGGTGTCGTGCCCTCGTAGACCGATGGGTACCATTGGTTCGTTTCGCCGCCGAGGAACCCATAAAAATATTCGAATCCGCCTCCCCCGGTAGGCCATGCATCGAAGGGTCCAGCCGGACTGGTCTCCCAAACTGGCACTTCATGGCACTTTCCGAATTGTGCCGTCGCGTACCCATTGAGTTTGAGGGTCTTGGCGATTGGAGCGCAGGTATTCGGTAGGATCGAGCTGTAGCCCGGTGCCGAGGTTGCAATTTCGGTGATTCCACCCATGCCGACGGTGTGGTGGTTGCGGCCAGTCAGGCAGGCCTGCCGCGTCGGGGAGCAGAGTGCTGTGGTATGAAAGCGGTTGTATTTCAGGCCAGCAGCTGCCAAGAGCTCAGCTGTCGGTGTATAACAGGGACCGCCAAAGGCGCTGGAGGAGCCAAAGCCCGCGTCGTCAATCAACACGATTAGAATGTTCGGGGCTCCCTTGGGTGGGCGCAACTGCGAAATCGGCGGGAACTTGGTGTCCGGATCCTTCGCATCATAGGTGATCAGGCCTGTGCGTGGTCGATCCGGTATTGGGAGAACTGTCCGTTGAATGTTGTCTTGGTCGCTCACAGTTGATGATTTTCCTTTAGAAATGTGAATTTCACCCCTGATGGGGAGCGATAGCGCACGCTCTTCTCGACGACGAAAGACTAGGAGGAAATCCTCGTGAAGAGAACTGTCAAAACACACAGGGCAAAGCCACGGTATTTTTTCGGGAAGGAAGGCACATCAGCGGTGAGCGCTTCAGTTATCGGTTTGTAGAAGTTTGGTGCGTACTCGCCAGTACGGCAAAACAATCAAGCTTTCGGCTTCTTTGGGAACAGGAATGCGATTTGCAGCCGCATGCTCCAGGGCGATCCTCTGGGTGGATGAACGGCGTTAGCGTAGAACTGCAGCCCTAGGTTAACCGGCTGCGCTCCGAGTCTCATGATACGGCCGATGCCACCTCCCAAAGGCACTATCCATCGGCCACCGTTGGTGGCTTCCCAATTGGCCGTGAGAGTGGGCTGCCAAGTAAGGTACCAGCCCTTCTGCAGGTTGTAGTTGATGAAATACTGGAACAGGAACTGGTTCACGTCCGGCAAGTCCGAATGACCGGCTATCCCCCAAACATTATTTACAAGCAATCCGAATGTCCATTTGCCCGGCTGCACCAGGACGACCGCGGTTGGGCCTATGCCGAACTTTCCCTGCCCAAGGACGCCGGTTCTGGTCGCAGTAGGCAGCAGCAATTGTGGTCCGACGCCCCAAATAATCTTTCCCTTTTTAGGGGAGAGAAAAAATGCGGGTTGCATGTCTCCGAAACCATATATGCCTGATTGGATCGCAGGTGGGTCTCCTCCCGATGGCGGTGGGGGTGCCTGTACGCCAATGGGTTGGTAAATGATGGGCGTAACCCAGCGGATAATCAGGTTCCAGTTTTCGGCCACGTTAACTGGAATCACCGGCTGAACGTTCAAGACATTTTGGATCCGGTCGCTCGGTCCGATGTTGAAGTTCCAATTCTCCTGGACTGGAACGCTGATCAAACTGGCTACCGGATTTTGCGCCGCTTTCCTGAGCGCGTCGGCATTTTCCGCTGCGGCCGCAGGTTTGTCGGCGCCGTCTGGCGGCTTATCTTGCGCAAATAGGAGTACTGTCATGAACAAGAAAGAACCCGCGGCCACCAGACTTCTGCCGCGCCAAGTCCATAGAGGCATTCTTCGCTCCTGCCTTGGTGAGATATTTGCGAATCGAGGTGGAGGGTAGTCGCGCGGCAGGTCGCAGGACACTGGCAGAACTGACAGTAAACCTGTCCAATGAGTCTCTCGACCGCGTTTAAGTCACACTATCTCGTCGCGTCGAAGTGGAACCTTTGCTTCTTTGGCTAGATCTCCCGGACTCGAGTTAAAACTGTAAATCGAGGAGTCAAATGAGGCAGTTCTGCACAATTAGCGCGACGCAATTCTTCTGTTATTTTCCATCGGCAGTTCGCAGCGACCTGTCACAACTGTCAGTGGAGGGCAAGTGCAAATGTCAGTACTTTACGCGTGATGAGGCAGTTCACAGTGCGTCACAAGGCTATGAGCTTGAGCAATTGCTCCGCGAAGGAAGTAAGTTCAATGTCATACAGAGCTAGAGTCTTCGACGCTGGCATGATCCTCGGGATCTCGTGTGCCTGTATCACCGGAGTGTTGTGGATTCTTAATGAAGTCCTCAAAAGTCTGATGGAAAGGTAGTACTGACACTCGTAAGAATGACCGCAGGTGAGACCATCGCCCGTGTCACAAAGGTGATAGGCACAGGAATCAATCAAACAATCTGGGTACAGAACGGACATAACAATGAACTCCACGCGCAGTCGAAATCTCTTTTCTGCGCGTCGGTGCTTGCCGTTTCTTCTGGGGTTATCGCTGGTAATCTGTCTAGCTCCCCATTGTGCTGGTTATGGTGTTCTTACGCATGAAGCTGTTATCGATGCGGCCTGGGCGAGCGACATCGTGCCGCTGCTCCTGCAACGATTCTCCGATGCTACTCCCGAAGAACTTCTGAAAGCCCACGCTTATGTTTATGGCGGCGCCATTATCCAGGACCTTGGCTATTATCCTTTTGGCAGCAGGTTCTTCAGCGATCTGACTCACTATGTACGCAGTGGAGATTTTGTTGCTGCGCTCATAGCAGAGTCAAAAGACCTGAATGAGTATGCGTTTGCGTTGGGCGCGCTGGCCCATTACGCTGGCGACACCTTGGGTCACCCTCTAGCAACCAATCGCTCGATACCGCTGATGTACCCTAAGTTGGCAAAGCAATATGGCCCTGTCGTCACTTACGAAGACAAACCATCTGCACACACCCAGGTAGAGTTTGCGTTCGAGGTCGACCAGGTGGCCGAGGGAAATTACGCTCCAAAGGCCTACCACGATTTTATCGGCTTTGAGGTTTCTAAGCCCCTCCTGGAAAGAGCCTTCGCCAAAACGTATTCGATCGAATTGTCGAGCATCACCGGGAGCGTCGATCTGGCAATTGCAAGCTATCGGCACGGCGTAGCGACGGTTATTCCAAGAGCTACAAAGGTGGCGTGGCATCTGAAAAGGAAACAGATCCAAAACAGCGATCCTAGTGAGACACGAGAGAAATACATCTACAATATTTCACGTTCGGGATACCGGAAAGATTGGGGAAATATCTATGAGAAGCCAGATTTCTTTGCTCGCCTCAAGGCATTGTTCTTACGCTTTCTACCGAAAATCGGTCCATTCAGTGCCCTCGCGTTTCATCCGCCCACCCCGGTGGTAGAACAAATGTATATGCATAGCTTCAACGAAACTCTAAGCAGCTATCAAAACCTACTGCTTGCTCAGAAAGAGCTCAGGCTAGCATTGCCGAACTACAACTTTGACACCGGCGAAACCACAGAACCGGGCACTTATCGCCTGACTGACAAAACGTACGCCAACTTACTGGACAAGGTGAACAACAGGCCCATTTCGGCCGAACTGCGCCAAAACATACTAAATTTTTATGCTGACCCCGGTAAGCCATTTGTAACCAAGAAAAACGCCAAAAAATGGCAGAAGCTGCTTCGGGAACTGGAGGCTTTAAAAACAGCACCCATGTCGAAGACGACTGAATAAGCCCAACAGCTTTCGTCGTTCCGACCGACCGCTATCGTCGTGGGGATAGCGGCTCACCCGTTTTTCTGGGCAAGGCCCGCTACAATCGTTGAACGCGCTCCAGAAGGTTCCGAAGAATCTTTAACGGTCAACTGCATTACGAGTTCAGACCGAAACAACAGTTAGCTAACAGTCTTCCTTGATGACCCCTGATCGGCTCCGAAATATCGGGGGCACTCCGAAATTTAGGACCTTGCCGACCTACATTCCATACTTTCTTGTCGTGAATCGCCCGCAAGTGAACAAATCGTAGGCTTTACGAGCGTAACGGGAATGCACGCGAACGGAATTCGTCGTGCATTGTTCGATGGAAGGTACTGTTATGGTGCGCCCAACAAGAAGTCAAAAAGATGTTAGAAGCTACTCGTTCATTGCTCGCGCACAGGTAATGATATACGCGGCTTTGCTTCTTATCCCCATGGTATCCGGCGGACAAGAGCAAAGGGATCCCGCCCACTCATGGGACTACGGGAAAGCGACCGGCCCCAAACACTGGTCGGAATTGAGTCCCGAGTTCACCGCATGCAAAGGTGGACACCAACAATCACCGATCGACATTCGTGAAACGCAAAAGGCGGACCTTCCTCCCATCCTGTTCGACTACAAGCCTGCTCCCTTACACATCATCGATAACGGCCACACCATCGAAGTGGACTATCCTCCGGGAAGCTCCATTTCCGTGGGAGCAAAGACATACCAGCTGTTACAATTTCATTTCCACCATCCCAGCGAGGAGCACATTCGAGGCAAGATATCGGAACTTGAAGTGCACTTGGTGCACTCCGATTCGCAAGGAAACAAAGTGGTTGTCGCCGTTCTGATTAACCTTAGGCAAAACAACGATTTCCTACAATCCATCTTCAGCCATGTTCCCCATCAGAAAGATACGGAGGAGTCGATGGACGTCATAGTGGATGCCACCAAACTGCTTCCAGACGGACACTCTTACTACACATTTCCCGGGTCACTTACCACGCCGCCGTGCACCGAAAATGTGACCTGGTTCGTGCTGAAGAATCCCGTCGAGGCTAGCGCTTCACAAATCAAAATGTTCGCGAAGATCCATAACAACGATGCCAGGCCCATTCAAGCGCTGTCTGGGCGCGGGGTCTTGGAAAGTCAATAAATGCGCTCAATCGATAGGAGAGACCGATGAACAGAACGCTGCTCGAACACCGAATCCTGCAATCTATCGGAGGGGCCATTTCATCGCGACGCCGATGGGCTCTTCTTGTCACATTTTTTTTGGGTTGCATCTGGGTTAGCGCTTGGGCGCAGGCCGGGAAGGAAGAGTACGTGCGTCAGTCGGGGCCTGAGGTATTGAAGTTTGATGAACTCATCAAACTGTCGGAAACCGAAAAGCTTGATGCACCGCTGAGCACTCGCATGGATCGACTTCTTCACACGCCGTTCTTGAGCAACGAAGCTTATTTCGCTGGCGCCAAGCCCATCCGTCCGTCTTCTGAGGATTTGGGTCCGTTTATTCGCGCGACTATGTGGAACATCGAACGTGGAGACGAGCTTGACGGAATTCGAACTGCTCTCACGGCCCCCGAGAACTTCGAAAAGTACATCGCCGAGAAGAAGGACCAGCAATCGAAGCCTCTCACCGCAGACGACCTCACCGTTGTTAAGAAGCAGCTCGAGATCTTGAAGCCGACAGATCTCTACATTTTGAATGAAGTGGACAATGGAGTATCCCGCACCGATTATCACGACGCTGGCCGCGAACTGGCCGAGTCACTCAAGATGAATTATGCCTTCGGCGTTGAATTCATCGAGGTCGACCCACTGAACTTGGGCCTGGAGCAGGTAAAGATGGAGGACAAGGCTGCGGAATCCGACATTCAAAAATCTTTCCAGCCGGACCGGGATCGCTATCTCGGGCTGCATGGAACCGCGGTCCTCAGCCGCTACCCCATTCGTAAAGCGGAGGTACGCTCACTCCCCGTCTGCCACGACTGGTACGCCACGGAGAAAAAGGAAATTTCAAAACTGGAAGCCGGGAAACGCTGGGGCTCCAATCTCGCCTTCATGGAAAGAATCTCGCGCGAAGTTCGCAGAGGGGGACGTATGGCTTTGATCGTCGAACTGGCGGTGCCGGAATCCCCTACTGGCGCTGTCACGGTGGTGGCAACGCACTTGGAGAACAAGTGCAAACCCGAGTGTCGGCGCGGCCAGATGAAACAAATATTGGAATGGATTCACGGGGATGCTAATCCGGTGATCCTGGCTGGCGATATGAATACTACGGCCATGGATTCTTCTCCTACTTCCATCACCAAAGTACTCAAAGATCGCGTTAAGGATCCAGATGCCTGGGCGCGGAGCGCAATTAAATGGGGCACCGGAGCGCCGACAATTTTACTGATGCCTGTAAACTTTTTGCGGGCCAAGAATGATCCTACCGGAGTTGATGTCCCGGTATTGTCTCGAAAGAAAGAATCTGGCTTATTCAAGACGCTAGGACAATTCCGTTTCGATGACGGCTATGCCTTCGACTTCCGAGGGGAAAACAACCGCAGCGCCAACGACGCGGGTGGCACTTTAAGCGATTCGAACCAGCGCGCCAGCAAGGGCTTCCGATACACCTTTGCCCTGCCACAAACCTACGGAGGCTTGGTCGGCGAGTTCAAACTCGACTGGTTTTTCGTAAAGGGTTATGCGACGGACCCAGACAAATCGGGCGGCAGTTATAAGTTCGCGCCGCATTTTGGCAGAACACTGCAGGAATTAAACGGGGCGCCGGACGATCCTTTGTCAGACCATGCTCCAATTACCATCGACGTTCCGTTGTCCGAACCTCAGCTCAAAGCAAACAACACCTGAGGCATTGATTTATTGCTCTTAGTTCAAGTCGCCGGACGTACAGGACAAGCCACGAAGCAGTTAGGGTGAGGTAGTTACCGAACTCGAATAGTTTTTGGAAATGCAGCTTAAGGAGGAAAGAAAAATGCAAAAGACAAATAAGTCGATTCTGCCAATAACCGGCGTTGTTGTCGCTCTCGCTCTGTTTCTACTAGCAAGCTTCAGCAGCGTGGCTCAGGATAAACCGAAGCGCGAAGTATACCAGGCACAAGCCATGGGCCAATTAAAGCAGATGGGCAAAAGTTTCAACGTGACCATCAACATTGCTGAATACTCGGACTCCGAAGAGCGACAGGTATTGGTTCAGGCATTCGAGAAGGCGGGCTCCAAGGGGCTTTTCAATGCATTGGAGAAGATGCCAGCGAAGGGTCGCATTTCGATGACGGGAACGCTGGGTTACGACATTGCTTTCGTTCGAAAGATTCCGACCGACGGTGGCTTCAAAATCCGCGTGCTGACCAATCGCCCGATCCAAATCGGCGAAGCTTGGGTGAACGGCCGCACGGTGGACTACAACCTATCGGCGCTCGAGTTTGATATCAGCAATGAAAAGGACAAGAACACCGGCATTTTGATGCCTGCTTGCAGGTTCAAGGTCGATAAGAAAACGAACGAGGTGGTGATCGACAACTATCAGAGCCCGTGGACGCTTGTGAACATCCTCGATCGAACCAACAACTAGGTGCAGAAGCTCGGCCCCAAAGAGCGAATGCAGTTGTGCAGCGCCGCCGCAAAGCGGCAGTTGCGTCAACCGATGGGGACTTTCAACAACTGGAAAGCCCCCTCATGTGATTTTGTTTCTACCGAAAACGTTTCATGCCTATGCGTGTGCCGTCACGGGGCCCGAGCACAGGGGCACAGCACAACTCACCCAGGGAATGATGCCGCGTGCCGAGGCAAGTCAAAATGCGCGGTAACAGCAGCGCTTCAGAGGTGATCAATACGGCCGAATACGCGCCAAGCATTATCAGATAGAGCGATAAAATCGTTTAGGTCTTTGCAACGTTTCAGGACAGTGAATACTCGCTAAAGATTAGCGGATCAATATTCTTTTTTTCGTTTTAGAGTTTTCCATGCGGCCTCACGTAGGCAACACCGTCGCTCGCTATTTGCATTCCTGCAATTTCGAAATATGCCTCAAGTGCATTCATTAACAGGGACGCAGTCGGTATCGACGCCGCGTTTGTATACCTGGTTTTGAAGTCGCGCCTCGCAGTTGTTGAACAGCAGGTGTGGAAATGTTTTCCTCGGCTTCGAACCACTGTGTATCTACGGCGGAGCAGAAGATGTCGAAGAGGCTGTCCTCCGAAAATTCCAAGACAAATTCGGATGATCCATAGCTCTTTCCCCGAGAGAAAAAAGGACGCTCTCCATGCAAGTCTTTTTCCAGCACCATCGCGTCGCGCAAGCGCCTGGGCGTTTGTTCATGGATCTGGGTTGCCCTGGCGGATGTTGATGTACCAGCCAAGAAGCCAACGAACAGTGTGGAAGCAACGATCCATTGGTAGGATGCGAGCACCAAGATAAACCTCCTCAGCTACTCTATTAAGTTCGATCCCGGATTCATGTTCCGGCGATCTTCAATCAATGCTATTTCTTGGTTGTAGACCTCATACGTGCAAAGCAAAACTGTTAAAATTGACAGCCCTGGAAGATATTAATGTGTCGTTATCCGTCAACCAGACGCTGTCATCAGGACCAATTGTCACCGAGTGCGCACTGGGGAACATCTACTTGTCGCCCCAGGCGCGGATGAACTCGCCCGAAAGTAATCGATTCGTCTCTCGGATTAGTACCTACAAACGCGCCAGCAGTGACCGACAATCGCCGGCGAGAAGCCGACATCTCTGGACTAATCCCGCCGTCGAGCCGAGTAGCTTGCGGTTGGCCGACGATCCGGGAAGTACTCCGTGATCCATCGTTAACTAAGCGCAACGCCGAACCTTAGTGAATATCCAGTTTGATCCTATAGTATGGTTGTGCCCGATCAGCGAAAGACGGACCGAGACACAACTTGGCTCTTCTATATTCATGACAGGCTCGAAGACAGGCCGTGATGCGGCTCGCCGCCGATTCTGGTTGGCGATGCCGGGGTTTGTGGTGGCGCTGGCGCTGATGCCCTTTTCCTACAAGGTCGAGCGTCACCTGGAGACAGGTGCGCACATCAAGGGCGGAGAAGCCGAGAAAGTTGACCTGGAGCTGGCGCAGCGTTTCCAGTCTCCGTATGCCCATCGCCTGGTCGTGGTGATCAGCGGCATTCCCGATCCGGATTCGGCGGAAAGCGCGGATGCATTGGGCTTCTTAACCAGTTCCTTGCGCAGTGTGCCTGGGGTGTCGGGAGCGGTCTCCAGCGTGGATTGGCCAGATCCTCTGTTCACTGGGAACAATGGCGGGGCGTTGATCATCGTGGGCTTGGATCCGCACGACACAGCGGTGGAGGCTTTGGTCCCCATATTTAGGGCAAAAGCGGACTGGATGGAAGGTCAGCTTAGGTCGAAATACCCCAATATCAAACTGGGGATTACAGGTGAAATCCCACTAACCTACGACCTTCGCAAGGTCAGTGCAGATGATGTGAGACACGCCGAGGAACGAGCGACGCCGGTAACTCTAGTGCTGCTGTTTCTGGCTTTCGGCAGTCTGGTGGCCGCGCTATTGCCGCTGGGAATTGGATTCCTCTCCATCTCCATGGCGCTGGGTGCGGCTGCGCTGCTGGCGCATTATCTGCACCTGTCGATTTTGGTGCAGAATCTGGCGACCATGCTCGGCCTCGGCTTGGGCATCGACTACGGATTGCTGATGGTAAGCCGGTTTCGTGAAGCATTGGCCGAGGGGTATGAGCCCGGCTCTGCTGCCGATGTTGCTGCCGGGCAAGCGGGGCGCACGCTGGTCGTCTCGGCCACCACAGTTGCAATCGGATTTTCAGCGCTACTGACTGTGCCCATCAGCGAATTGCGCTCCATCGGAATAGCCGGCCTGCTGGTAACCGTTTTGAGTGTCCTGCTGTGTATGTCCATTTTGCCGTGGGTGCTTAGTCTGCTAGGGCATCGCATCGATTCCGCCAAAGTGCGTCTTCCAGGCAGACAAATCAAAACGCGGGATAAGCTTTGCGAGGCGAGTGAACGGTGGGTGCGGTGGGGCAGCATCATAACGCGCCGACCCTGGACAGCTCTGTTCGTGGCCGGTGTGCCGCTACTGATCCTTGCATCCCAGGCGCGAAGAATCTCTCCCGGGATTCCTGATCACGACTCGCTCCCGGCCGCAGCGGAGTCGGTGCGAGCACTCCGCACGCTGCAAGGCATGGGACGGTCGGGCATTGTGCAGTCCCTTCGAGTGGTTCTGGAGTTGCCTCCGCAGTCCGCAGCGCTCTCACCGGCTGGCTGGCTGGGGGTCAGTCGGTTGACGAAACACTTCCAAAGCGATGCTAGAGCGGAAGAAGTTTTATCACTTCCGACGCTCACGGGAATGTCTGACACGGTGGATGCTGTGCAGGATGTGCCGCAGCCAATCCGCGAAAGTTTTCTTCGCAGCGATGGGCTAGCTACGTTGATTGAGTTGCTGCCCGCCGCGACTGTTCCACCGAACGAACAGATACGATGGGTACGACAGGTGCGTTCCAGCGATGTCGCGGCGATAACCGGCGTGCCCGGCGCGGTACTGCGCGTCGGCGGCATTCCCGCACTCGACGCCGATTATGGCTCGGTAGTTAAAGCGCGGTTGCCGAGTGTGGTTCTTGGTGTGGTATTGGGGAGTTTACTGGCGCTCCTGTTCGGGTTACGTTCCTTATTTGCGGCTGTTAAAGCAGTTCTGCTCAATCTACTCTCCGTTGGCGCTTCATTCGGCGCGCTAGTTCTCGTTTTTCAAGAAGGCCACGGTAGCAAACTTTTTGGGCTGGACGGACCAACCGGCACGGTATACCCGATCGTGCCGATTCTGTCGTTTGCCATCGTCTTCGGATTGAGCATGGACTATGAGGTTTTTCTGGTTGCCCGAGTCCTCGAAGAACGACGGGGCGGCCTATCCGAAAGATCAGCAGTGATCGAGGGCCTGGCGCGGACGGCCGGGCTCATCACTAGCGCCGCGGCAATTATGATTGCCATCTTCATCGCATTCACCGTGGGAAGTTTTCTAGTGGTCCAGATGCTGGGCTTTACACTCGCTGTTGCGGTGTTCATTGATGCTACGGTGGTGCGGATGGTGGTCGGGCCGGCACTTTTGCAACTTGCGGGCGACTGGAATTGGTGGCCCTTTGGCCTATATGGGTCGCCAGCAATGTCTAAAAAGAAGCTAATATCATGATGGCGAACTGCGTGGATGCTTCGGCTAGCACCGCGGACTTGCACCAGGTTTATTAAGCGCTGCGATCTATTTTACCTTCTCGCCTTGATTGCTGAACTGGGTGAGATCAAAGTCCTTGGGTCCAAGTTTGGCCCTTCCCGAACCCCCTTCGATTACGAGCATTGAGGAGCCGGGCTTGCCTTGCAGCTTGGCCTGCACCTGCGTCGCAGACCAAACGCCACCGACCTGCCGCAGTCCATAGTAGATGAATTCTTTCTGCTGTCCGGTGCCGCGAAGGGTCTTGACGACATGCACAGGGTACAAAATGCTGCGGTCAATCCACGATGTTACGGAATCATAGTAAGTGCGGTCTTGAGAGCCGGGCTTGCTCTTCAGGACCAAGCAATCCCGTGTGCCGTATTTCTCCGGCGGCAGGACTTCCTGATTCTTCCAAAAGAACTGGTTCTCTACCATGTCTTCATAAGAGAAGTCTGTTCCCACTAGTGGGTCGTTCCAACGTTCGAATGGCAACGTGCTGGCGGTCTTCTCGCCGGGAAGTACCGCCTCGATGGTCATGTGCCCGGTCTCGCTCATATGCAAAAGAAGGCTGGTCTTCTCTGAGCCAGGCCCGGAGATCTCGCATAGCAGACGCAGACCGTCCGGAAACCAGTGAGCCTTGGCGACAAACTTGTAGTTGGTGCGCTTGCCATTGCCTTCCACATGCGTGAGTCGCCCGCTCATACGGTAATCCAATTTCTCAATACGCTGACGCGAGCCAGTCAGCGCAGTGTCCTGGTCAGGATTGGCCGCGAATGCTGGCGATGGATGCACCAGCGACAGCAGCGCGAGCAAAACGATGGACGCCTGAATGGTCCCAAAGTCGCAACTCGCCCCTTTGGCCCCTGGATACCGGAGGAGCTTGCGGCTGCGAGAGAGCTTTACGAGGCGGCGCAGGAAGGTCATAGCTATGTATACAGCCAAAGCCGGTATATCCGGAGTGAAGAACTGAGGCGCAATCTGTCGAATCATGGCGCAAGTCTACTACAGAAAATTTTGCCGGTGCCGACCGGCGGTCACCGGTTGTTTCCCTTATGAATCCCAGACGTGCCAGGGTATCAATCGCTTGTGTATCGCGAATCCTGCTCGGCGAAATGTTTTCTGCGTTCGTCGTCACCTGCAAGCAGAAAGGCTGCATGGTAATTACCGTACGGAACCACGTGCGTTCCTCCATCGATCATCATCTGTTTCAGGCGCATGTGAAGTTCGGGAAGTTCTGACCAATGTACTCTCGGATGTTCGTGGTGCTCGAGGTGAAAACCAATGTTGAACATCGTGAGGTTGAAAAAGTTCGACGCAAATACGGTGGAGTGACTTACCGGCTTTGCGGAAGTCTTCTCGACACATCCCGAATGCTGGACGTACATGCCCGAGCCCATCACGAACGAGTTGGCGATCCAGTGTGGCAGCACCCAGAGCCATACCGCCATCACCGGATCGATCCAAAAAGGAATTGACCAAAGCACTAGGAAGATCGCTAGCTCTCGGAGTGATTTGCGACGTAAACTTCGGCGCACGGTCAGCTCCCTCCAGAGATGCGCCGTTAAGCGCCACGGCCAATGCGCGAACAGGTACCGCTGAAAGTTCTCAAACGATCCGTCAGAGCGCTTCTTGGGTAAAGTCCAATCCTTTGTCGTTAGCAGATTCGCATGGTGAATGGTTACGTGGCAGTACTCCCAAAAGAACGACGGCCACGCGCCCGAAAATGTCCACAGTCTCCCGAACCAGCGGTTGACGAAGTGCGACATGAAAATTGGGCGATGGGAGTGGTTGTGAAAGTTGACTCCGACATCTATCCCGGAGATCCAACCAAGCATCGTAGCCGAAGCTGCCACAAAGGCGATGCGCGACCACCAGCCGGTGACGCCTACCAGCTTAGGGTGCTGGTAGAGCCAGAATGCGCAGGCGTATGCCGCGAGGCAAACAACATGGAAAGTGACGCAGTGCCAGTCCTGGGGATGGGCGAGAATACGCCGCCGACTCACCGCCCGCGCGTGCCCCGTCCCTCCGCTCAGATTAGACTCAATGCGGCTGCGACCGCCATGACCGTAACTGCCAGGCTCACCCAGGGACCCCAAAGCATCGCACCGGCGATGACCGTGATAGCAAAAATCGGAAAGAATGATCTTCCGAACACCTGTCTGGTCTTTGAAAAAAAAACGTGCGATAGACGCCCCACCTTGCACTCTTTTCCACTGATATTTAGCTCGGAATCATAGCGACTACTGAAATGTTTGACTGTTCAATTTTGTACAGGCTGAAATTGGGTCCGTGAAAGTGCGATGCAGAACTCGTCGACTCGAAAGAGGAGGAAGCTCCGTTTCACACGGTCGCACGTCTTATGAATTTGCCGCCGCAGCCTTTTCGAAAGATGCGATTGCATGGTCCGCGGTGTCAAATATCTCAAACAAGGTCACGAACCTGGTAATCTGCAACAGCTCCCTCTTATGATTGCCGCGGTGAGCGAGCTTGATGTCACCGCCAAAACTTCTGTGCCGACGCGTACAGAGATACGAGAGTACCCAATCCTCCGCTATCGATGTGAGTGACATCGCCGAGGTCGAGCACGCAAGCTGTACTTATGTGGCCGGTGTTGACCTGACTGCTAGGACTCAGCAAATTTTGAGCTACGTGTTCTGACACCGGTTTTGGCAAAGAGTTGTTGCAACGAAGCTTTGACTGTGGTTTCGGAAATTCGCAATCGATCGGCGATCTGTTTGTTCGCGAGGCCTTCAAATACAAAAGAAAGCACCTTTCGCTCGCGCTCGGTGAGCTTCGCGCGTTGCCGGTCCGAAGTGGGAACCTCTCGGTTTTCTAAAGCTCTGCGGAGGAGGTCCTGTCCAAACAAACCTTTTCCCTCTACCGTTTCGCGGATTCCTTGAATTAATAAGGCGGGAGATCCGTGCTTCATGGCGTAGTCTTCAATTTCTCACAATATATCGAGGACAACATCGCGGAAGGCATATCAGGCGCGAAGGGTGTTAATTCGATCAAGATCGTCGGATCCAATCTTGAAACCTTGACCAATCTTGCCGAGCAGATCCGGGACTGAATGAGCCAGGTGCGGGGCATCACCGATCTGGGAATCTTCCCGGTACTCGGACGGCCCAACTTGAATATTAAGGTTGATCGCGCCAAGGCCGCACGCTACGGCCTCAACTCCGGAGATGTGAACTCGCTCATTCAGGCGACCATGGGCGCCGCGTACCCAGCGACTAAGGATTCGCGCGATGACGAGCGTGCCTCTGTGGGTGGCCGAGAACAACGTCAGCAAATTGGAATCGTCTCTAGTAAGCGGCGGGATCGGCGCCGCGTTCTTGGCAAAGATCGAGCTCGCGCTCTTCCCGCTATGGTGAAGGCTCATCCCAAGCGGGGCCGGCAATGCGAGTGGCAAGTTGTATTTCACTTTAGATAGGTACGCACAATGTCGATGAGATCCTCGGTGGCTTCTTCCGAGGACTTGGAGTTGCGGGGCATGTGGTTGCGGATGTGGTCTTCCATCAATTCGCCCATTAGGCTATTGATGGCCCCTCTTGCTGCGGCCAGGCGCTGAAGGACATCCGCGCATTGTTCATCTTCGGTCAAAGCGCGCAAGGTGGATTCCAGTTGACCGATTACTTTTTTGGTGCGATTGACAAGATCCAGTTTTTCTCGAGAGGTATGTGACATTTTTAATTGACTACCCAGTGGGGGTATGGTATCAAACCTAGGGCTGGTACGGTAGACCCATTTTTGAAATCAACTAAGTATATATGGAAAACCCGATTCAGGAATTAGAGGCCTGCAGTCTGAGACTGCCGGTAGTCCTCGAAGAGCGAACATAAGATTAGAGTGTCGCGTCCCTCTCTCGCTCGATCCCGCGCAACCCTACAGCCGGAACGGGTGGCAGCCATTTACTTGGTAGCAGGTCCATCTGAGGTAAAGGCGTTTATGCTGCTTACCGCCGCAGCGTCAAAGCACGAGGCCTATGTGCGCCTCAGAACTAATCCGTACGTGTCTGATTTGAAAGATCGAGAGGTGAAAGAAACATGCTTTGGCATCACTTTGCAATGCGCTTGTGTCTTGCGCTGATTCTCGGTGCGTTCATCGGGGCGGAACGCCAATGGCGGCAACGCATGGCCGGACTTCGCACCAACGCGCTGGTTGCGGCCCGGGCAGCGATGTTTGTCATGCTCTCGGCACTCGCCACACACCTAGACGATAGCTTCCGGATTGCCGGGCAGGTTGTCTCGGGGATCGGTTTCCTGGGAGCCGGCGTGATCCTGCGAAATGGGCTGAGTATCACTGGACTTAACACCGCTGCAACGCTGTGGTGTTAAGCGGCCATAGGGACGCTGGCGGGTTACGGGATGTACGGATCCGCGATCACTGGCGCGGTCGTCGTTATCGCAGCCAATGTCGGTGTTCGCCCGATTGGAAAAGCTCTCAATCGCGGCGTAGGTACGGCTGATGCGGACATAACGCATCTATTTCGGATTACCGCCCGAACCGATCAAGAAGCCCACATGCGCGCTCTCTTGCTTCATTCCATCGGCGGTCAGCCGCTGTTCCTGAAATCTTTGAAGAGTGAAGACCTTGAGCATACGGACAAGGTCGAGGTGCATGCCATTCTCACCAGCACAGGCAGGCAAAACTCACTGCTCGAGCAAATTGTCGGCCGATTGAGTCTGGAACCCGGCGTCAGCGGCGTTAGTTGGTAGATCGTTGCCGAACAGGAATAAGGGAGTGACGAAACGACTTCACGTGGTCAGGACTATGGCTCATCCGGATGTGACACGGCTAACTGCTGAAAAGTAAAGTCCCAACTCTCGCTCGAACTGTAACATTGCTTTGATGAGAAAAGCGCATGCTGATGGATTGGATTGCAGGGAAAATGAGGAAACCAAAATCTACATCGAGACGCAGGGCCGCCGGGAGGCTGCTGCGAGCCATGCTGGGGCTTGCTGTCCTTGCGACCTTCATCTTCCCTGCACACGCGCAGCAACCCGATTCACCTGCACCAAATGACCCCGCTCCCTCTGAACGGGTTGACGATTCGGCTAGCGCGCCTGGCGGTGGCGATCCTCAAACAATGTTTCCGCGCCTGCGGGGCACCAGATTCTGGCTTTCGGGGCAGGCGAACTTCATCTTCCAAACGCACCCTGATTTTCATGCCGACTATAGCGGGCGGAACAGCCTTAGCCCGGATTATGAGAAAGCCACTTCGCGAGTCATGACGTTGTACACCGGCGTGAGGGTCAACGATTCGCTTGAGTTTCTGGCGGATCTCGAAGAAGCAGGCGGCGCTGCGCTCAGCACCGGCCTTGGCCTCGCTGGGAATACCGACCTGGACATTGTACGCAACCCGCTATTGAGCAAAGAGCCGTACCTTGGGCGCGGCATGATCCACAAAGTGTTCGCACTGAGCGACGATAAAATTGAAAGCCCGCGGAGTTTTCTATCACTTTTCGACGAATTACCGCGCCGGCGCCTGGAAATTCGGATTGGCAAATTCAGCCTGCCGGATTTTCTTGATTTGAACTCGGTAGGCTCCGACACTCATTTTCAATTCGCCAACTGGTCGGTGGACAACAATGGCGCTTGGGACTATGCCGCCGATACACGTGGCTACACCGTCGGCGTGGTACTGGACTACGAGGACCGCAACTGGGGCTTACGCTTTGTTGAAGGGCTGATGCCGAAAGTGGCGAACGGAATCGATCTGGTGTGGAAACCGTGGCAGGTTCATGCGGAAAATTGGGAATACGAGCTGCGCCACGGACTCATTCCGAAGAAAGCCGGCGTGGTGCGAGTCCTGGCATACACGAACTATGCCAACATGGGCATCTATAGTGAGGCAGTAGCGCAATTCAAAGAGGGCTTGGTCCCGCTGCCGGAAATCACGCATCATCCCTGGCACATCACCCGCAAGTTCGGATTTGGCGTCAATCTGGAGCAGAATCTTACCCCCAACTTCACCGCCTTTGCGCGCTGGGGATGGGACAACGGAAAAACCGAGTCATTCGCGTACACCGAGATTGATTCGACCTTTGCCGAGGGCATGGGAGCGAATGGCGCAAAATGGCATCGTAAGCAAGACCGTGCGGGCATCGCCTTCGTTTCGAACGGCATTAAGAAGGACCACCAGATATATCTTGCAGATGGGGGTCTCGGTTTTCTGCTGGGCGATGGCAGGCTCAACTACGGGCGGGAAAATATCCTCGAATCGTATTACACCGCACACATCTGGCGCGGAATCTATGTCGGACCCGGCGTTCAGTACATTGTCAATCCCGGCTACAACCGGGACCGCGGACCTGTAGTCGTGCCTTCCTTCCGCGCGCACGCAGAATTTTAGCTGCATCGGTGCATTCTAGATGGCCGCACTCGCATGACACCTCGAGTTGACAAATAATTTAGAAAATCGTCTTTGACGTAAAGCCAACTTTGAGTTGTGAGCTGAGGGGCCTGTGATGTTATTGGCGACCGTGTTCCTGCCAGCCGCTCCGGTGAACCGGTGACTCCCGGAACAAGGATAAGAATGCTGGGCGATCAATTAGAAGTCTGGTAGTTCCACGAAGGATGGTCTCGATTGTACTCTCAACCCTACTGGTTTAAATATCGTATTACGATATACTTTTAGTTCAGATGAAAAATGTCATCTCCGATGCCGAGTATCGGGCCCTGGCTGAGCTGCGCTACCGTATCCGCCATTTCATCCAGGAAGGCGATGCCGCGGCTCAGCGCACAAATCTGCAACCGCAACAGTATCAAATGCTCCTGACTATCCGCGGCTTGCCGGAAGGCGCGGTGGCCACGATACGGACTTTGGCCGAACGCATGGCCCTCAAGCATCACAGCGCCGTCGAATTGATCGACCGTCTGGAATCTGGGGGCCTGGTGCGCAGGAGCCGCGGCCAGGGCGACAAGCGCGAAGTACGTGTCTCGCTGCTGCCTCGTGGGGCAAAGCTGTTGGAGCGCGTGGCCCGCGGGCGCCTTGGCGAATTAAAAACTAGGGGCGCAGCGCTGGCCGATGCCATCGCCACACTCGTGGAACGCCAGCGGGGGCGAGCAAATTAATTTGCTCACCCTTTTTTCTGCGTGTTTGCGTTTTCCACCTGCAGTTTTCAACTCAGACCCCGACAAAGACTTAGGCTTTACTAGGCGATATTCGCCGCCCTGGCGTCCATACTGGCGTGCTCGTTTTTCGCTGGAATGAGCACGCCGATGGTGCGGCTTTGTGGTCGCAGGGCCCACGATGCCATAGCAAGAACGGCAAGGATCAGAGGGGCGAGGACGTGAAAGGCGTAAACGCCGTAGACGCTGACCGCAACGCAGGATGCCACCGCGCCTGTCAGGTCGAAGAATATGCCGGCATATGCCCATTCCTTGAGCCGCGGAAACCGCGGCACGAGTATGGCGATGGCTCCCAGCACTTTCCAAAATCCAAGGATGGCAAAGAAGTATGTTGGGTAGCCAAAGATGGGCACTACCCCACGGACGTTGCTCTGAAATTGCGCCACCTGCGCAAGGCCGCCGCTTCCGATAAAAATCGCTACGAGTATGGTAGTAGACCAATACGCAATGGCTTTTGTTTTCATGTTCATTTCAATCCTCCAACGACACGCTCCAAGCTACCGACGAACTGTTTCCATCCGGCCTTGGCGCCCTGGAAGGCCTGCTGCTGATCTGGCCGGAAGCCCGATTGCTCCACGCGCAAGTGGGTCCCCGCGCTTATAGCGGAGAGAGTCCAAGTAACGACACTCTCGAGACCATAGGCCGTCCACGTGTAAGACAACTTTTTGTTGGGCTCGACTGCCAGGACCTGACAGTCGACAGCGCCCCAGTCCGCGGTTAGCTTGAACCGATGGCCCACGATCGGCTGGAAATCATTCTTCATCAGCCACTCTTCGAGCAGCGGGCCTTCAGTAAGCGCTCGCCAAATTTTTTCCGGGGGATGTGGCATCTCTCGTTCTATGACGACGGTACGTATCGGAGCGGTCTCGGTCATTTGTCCATCCTTTTCAGTAGATTTTCGAGTTGATCAAATCGGTCGCGCCAAAAAGCGCCATAGTGATTGAGCCAATCCACCATCGGCGCCAGCGCGTCGGGCTGTGCGCGATAGTGAGTTTCGCGTCCCGCGCGGCGATGCCGCACCAGCTTCGTCCGCTTCAGCACCGTCAAATGCTTGGAGACGGCAGGCTGAGAGACTCCGGCATAGCGAGTCAAGGCGTGGACGGTTTGTTCGCCCTGCCGGGTCAACTCCTCGAAAATGGCCCTGCGAGTCGGATCGGCAAGGGCACGGAAGACGTGGTTGGCATTGGCTGGCTTCACACGCAAACCATAACCGTATGGTTATGGTTTGTCAAAGAGTGATGTAACACTATTTCCAATTGGGGCCTTGCGCGATATCACCTCTTCTTCATTGCGCTGGAGGTAGAGGCACGGCGAACAGATTGGTGAGGAGGCTTGGCTTAACCCAAGCTGAAATTCTCCGGTTCTCGATGAGCGCACACTCGCTGAAATATATAGAGCCTGTTTATGAGCTATGCGCCGTCATCACTGTGCGACGATTCGCTGAGCTGGGCGTTTCCGCATAGAATGATCATCAGACTGGAGCTTTGCTTGCGCCAAACGCAATGCGTTCTCTACATTGCTGTCGATGGTTTGATTCCCTCGCGCGGCCGGAGCGTCGCTGGGCTCGATGAGTTTACGGCTGCGCTGGACCATGCTGGAATTCCAGCCGTATGGGTCACCAACCGGTCGCGACTCGAATTCGATGCGGCGCGGCGCAAACATGCGCATACGCATCCGTTTATTGCGGAAGGCGGCGGCGGGGTATACCTGCCAGAGGGCTATTTCCATTTGCGGCCCGAGAAGACCGTGCGATTGGGAAGATTCACGTGCGTGCCGATGGCGGAAGCATTACCGGCAGCGGCGCATGCTTTGGAAACGCTCTCGGAAGAAACAAATGTGCCGGTGGTAGCGTTGAGTTCCCTTTCGCCTCGTGAGTTGGCGCAGAATACCGGATTGCCACAGCGCGAAGCGGAATTAGTGCGGCAGCGCGACTTCGATGAACTTTTCTTTTTTGCCGGCGCGTCCGGAAAAGATATTCAGCGCTTTGTCCAGGCTGGGCGTGAAAAAAAATATGAATTGCGGCAGCACGGGGTGATGTGGTCGCTGGCCATTGGCGCCAGCCTCAAACGCTGCATCCAAAGCCTTTCTAAACTCTATGATCGAGCGCTGCGTTACCATCCCGCAATCATGGGAATCGCCAAGCCTGACGAAAGCGACGAACTGTTCGCCGCTTGTGATCGGTCCATCCTGTTAACCGATGGAAAAAATGAAGAAGCATCTGAGGCTGTCGCCCCGCCGAACCACGGCGCCCGCACGAAGCGTTACTCGCTGCACGATTCGGAAGTCTGGCAGCTAATTCTCGAGCAAATAGCTCCGGAAGTTAGTAAACCCTGGAAGTGAACTATCAATTGTAGGCCGCGATTTGCACACTTTCTGCCGGCCAAGGTAGTAAGAGTACGCAGGCCTGCAGGCGGAAAGTGCATGTTTCGCGGAAGATAGCGAGCAGGTCGGATATAACAATCTTGGTAGTCGGATTGCCTCAGTCGGCTTGGAAGCGATCGGCCTCGGCGCGTTACTAACAGGCCGTATAGGAGCCACAGTTCATGGCTTATCTGCGAAGATTCCTGCAACTACCTGCCAATGAGTCGAGCATAGGCCTGGTGTTGAGCCTGTCTGTCGTGCTGTTAGGGCTCATGTCCATCGCTCTGGTCTGGCAGGCGGAAATTATCGCTAATCAGCGAGAGGTCATCAAGTGGCTGGAAGCCCTGAAATTTGGCGCCTAGATTTTCCGCAGCGGTCCAACTCGATTCCGGTTACGTATCGCTTGAGTTACGTGAGTTTTGGCAGCGTTTTGTGGAATATTGGAGACTTTTCCGCTTCCTTATGATTAAATAGAACTACCCAGAATCTAACCCAGTGAGGATTTTTTATGAAATTGTTCGCAGCACTGCTCGTGTTGGCGATTGCCCCTGTCCTGACGAGTGCGCGCCCCGCTGAGCCTCAAACCACGAATCGCGCCTCCTCGCACGACCGCCATCATCATCGGCATTCCAAGGGCCGGCACCACCATCGGCAGGTTTCGCATCACCGCAGCAGCACCCAGCGTCCCGCTCAATAATTTTTGTCCGCAAAATCCCAATAACTTAGGCTGCGCTGTAGTTTGCGGCCACGCCGAAAATGCAAAAAGGGGAGCCGATGGCTCCCCTTTTTGTTTTGCTGTGTCGTCTAAAAAGTTCGCTGTTAAGCGTAGCTGTTTCGGGCGACGCGCACCGCAAAAGCGGTGTGATCAGCTTTGTTTCGCTCGAAGTCCGGTGGAGTCATGTTCCCCTCCGGAGCATGTTGAGCTCACGGTGATTTTGTACTCCTGAAGAAAAATCAGTGCAAGCGAAGAGATGGCAAAATTCACAGCTTTGTATCAGGTTTTTACTTGATAAATAAATTTTCGCGCAGTTGGTCGCGCCCGACGAAGGATTTAGTGGTGCGGAATTGACTGAAGAGGTCCTGAATTTCGCGGTTCTGATACACCTTATAAAACGGTGTGAGACTTCTGGCCGGCACGACCTGCAGCGTATTGGAATCCGCCACCCGGTAGCGCTGAAATCCTTCGGCCTTTTTGCTGTGAAACATAGCCAATACAATGCCGGCCGGACGCAACAACTGGGTCACGCACGCCACGGTTTGTCTGGTCATCGCCGGGTCAAGGTAATCCAATGCATCCCACAGCAGCACCGCATCGAAGGACGCGGGTTTGTATTGCATATTGGCCTTGAGGAATCGCGATGCGCGGCCCTCAGGGGTGATGTCGAGTTTTTCACGCAGGGTCGGATCTTCGCGCAAACGGGTCTCGTCTTCATCGAGGAACATCTTCCACCCGTGCAGAATGTCTTCGGTGGAGACGCGGAAGTTGCGCTCAATGAAAAAGTTCAGGGTAGTCTGCCAGGCTGCTCCCAGATCGAGCAGAGTCCCGCGGCCCAGGCCCTCAAGATTCCACAAAAATTCTTTCAGGCCATTGGATAAGCGCGTAGCCGCGTGTTCCTGGGCCCGGGCCGACCCAGAAGAACCCGAACCAGCACCCGGAGCGGCAGCGGAGAGCGATTTTGAGCTAGTGCTCGGAGACGTACCCGGCCGTGAATTTCGTGATGCGTCGCCTGGCCCGCCAATGCCGAATTTGTTCAGCAAAGTCATGAGTTAATCGGCTGATCCTGAAGTGGTCGGCAAAGCTTCCGCCGATTTGCTACTGCCGGTAACAGCAGCGCTCTTGGCTTCCGTCTTGGGAGCCAACCTGCCTGCCTCCACCTTGCCGCGAAGCAGCGCGCCTTCCTCAATCGCCAGGCGCTCAGTCTGCACTTCGCCGGTCACATGGCAGGTGCTCATGAGCTGAACCTTGTCCCGGCCGGTCACTTTGCCATCGATGCGCCCGTGCACAATAACTTCCCGCGCGTTGACGTCCGCTTTGACGGTTCCGTTTGGCCCGATGGTCAAACTGCCATTCGTAAGGTTGAGTTTCCCGTCGATCACGCCGTCCATATAAAGGTCTTCGCTACCCGTGACTTCGCCTTTGATCCTGATGCCCTGCCCTATGCTGGCGTTTCCACGCGGCGCTGTTTGCGTCGGACGCGGCGGTAGTGGCGCGACGGCCTGAGGCGGATTAGTGGGAACGTTACCAAATCCTGGCTGGTTTGCGTGCGCACTAAGAGTGCCAGGCCTCTCCGGAATTCCTTGAGGCTTGCGTGCTTCGTTTTTCCACATGGGACACCTCGCCGTCGAATTTGGGGTTCGAGTCGCTTCGCAGGACCGGGCAGGGCCGCGACTCAAAGAGTGTAGATAGTATATGACTTAGATGGCGCAAACAACAATGACAGGCGAGTCCGACTGTTGCTCCCAGAGCACTAGGGCCGGGCTCGATTCCCTAGGAGGGTACCCCAGCAAAGACTGCGCCGTATGAGCTGGATCTCTGCGCAATTCCCAAGCCGCGACCACCATGCCCGCTAATTCGCGAGTGAACTCTTTCCACGATTTACGATTCTCCCACCAGTGTTCGGGGTCAAAATCACCATCGCGGGCGCTAGCCACCCGCACCGCAACGGACTCCGGAAAGACGTGCTGAAAGATGTAGCGAGCGCGGCGGGTATGGTAGTTGGAGGTCACCACAATTACGCGGCGCCAGTTCCGTTCGGTGACTAGCGCAAGCAGGGCCATGGCCTCCTCGCGGGTATTGTCACCATCGTGCGGAAAACGGATGATGCGGTCCTTGGGGACGCCCCGCTCGATCAGGTCGTGTTCCATTAATTCGGAGATGCCTGCGCTGGGGCGCAAGCGTCGACCGCTAGCCACGACAACTGGCGCCAATTTTTGCCTGTACAGCTCGGAGGCGCGGGTAGCTCGGTCAGCAAAGAAATTGTCGTCGCCGAGCACCAGAAGCGCGTCCGACTGCTCCAAAGGGTCCTCCACGACCCAGGTTTCGCCGGCCAGCCGAAGCAGCGGGCGGCGAGCAGCGTAAAGCACGAAACAAAAAATGAGCAGGAATAGAAGGCTGATCAAACTACCCAGAATACCGCCATGCTGCGAATTGTTATCCGGCCGTCGGAAACGACGGTTCATGAATTGGGGTCCAACAAACGCAGGCGCTCGGCGGCTTGCTCCGGAAATACTCCGTTGAAGTACACCTCTTTAATGCTGTAGGACTTGCTGCGCTTCTCGACGATCGGCAGTATCTCGATGTGCCAATGAAAATCCTCCGATAAAGTTTTCCAGTAGCCTGCCAATTCCCCTTTTTTGCTTCGAGTGTTGGGGGCGGTGTGAACCACCAAGTGAAATGCCGGAGAGACCTTTTCCAGGCGACGTAGCACTCGACCTAGCAAAGATGCGAAATTTTTGCGATTCGACCCGGAGTGCGGCTGCTCGAACAGATGATTGTGTTTGCGGTGCAGCAGCCAAATCTCATACGGCACCCGCGAAGCATAAGGACAGAGCGCGTAATATTCGCCCTGCACGTCTACGATGCGCGTGCCTTTCTTTTCTTCCTGGCGCACCATGTCGCAGAAAATGCAGCGTTCGCGTTCCTTGTACCATTCATGCGCGGCAGTCAGCTCGTACTTGATGCGCCGGGGCACGAAGATCGTAGCGGTCACCTGAGAGTCCGCGTGAGACCACTCTTCGCCGGCTTCCAAGCCCTGATTTTTAAACACGCTGATGTATTTGAAGCGCACATCTTTTTTTAGATCGGCGATGCGCGAAGCCCATACGGTCAGCACGCGATCAATCTCGTCGTCGCTGAATTGCGAGAATCGGCGGTCGTGTTGCGGGGTCTCGACAACAACTTCATGCGCACCGGTAGGTCCCATTTTGTCGTAGATGCCCTCGGCGAGACGTCCCGGCTGGCCTTCGATGCGGTACAAAGGATCGGGATGAGGCAACACCCGCACTTGCGCGACGCCCTCAGCGGGCGAAAGCAGAATGGCCTTGCCTTCCGAGTCGGGACGATCGAACGGACATTTTTGCGGCAGGTCCTCGAGCGATTCTTTCTGGCCCTGCACTACCCAGCTTTGTGTTATGGGGTCTCGTCGAATTTCCATGTTTTGGGGTTGCTCTGCTTCGCGATCTGCGCTTTCGCAAAAGTTTTAATGGCAGGCAGAAGTATATCGTTCTTTGCAGCGCTGCCGAACGAACGATTTTCGATTAATCCGTTGGGATAGATAACGTATGCGCAATTCCCTTGCGCGATGCGAGCGGTAGTTTCTTTCGCCACTACCCAATTGTCAAGGTCGCCCCGGCCTCCATGTTATTCTCGCTAAACGTGGACGTTGATATCGAATTCATGCAGCAGGCGCTGGCGGAGGCACACGAATCGGCCGCGGCCGGTGAAGTGCCGATCGGCGCGGTGCTGGTGCACGAAGGAAAAATATTGGCGCGCGCCGGCAATCGCACCATTCGCGATTGTGATCCCACGGCGCACGCGGAAATTGTCGCGTTGCGCGAGGCCGCAAGAATTATTGGCAACTACCGCCTAGCGGACACTACTCTGTACGTAACCATTGAGCCCTGCAGCATGTGCGCCGGAGCCATGATTCAAGCGCGTGTACCGCGATTGGTCTATGGAGCAGCCGAACCACGTGGTGGAGCGGTGCAATCCTGTTTTGAAGTTCTCTCGCATCCCGACTTGAATCATCGTGTGCAAGTCACCTCCGGCATTCTGGCGCCTGAATGCCGCAACATGATTAAATCCTTCTTCGCCACGCGCCGCCAGCAACCAACGCGCGCGTAATGCAAATAATCCGACAATCCGAACAGCAAAAACCCGAGCAATTCCACCGCTATTAAGCCGAACGCCTCTCAGTAAATTGCTCTGAGTTATGCAACGGAATTGCTGTAAACAGAAGGCCTCTGCTACGATGAATCCTCATCGCCGCGGAGAGGTGTCTGAGCGGTTGAAAGAGCTCGCCTCGAAAGCGAGTGTAGGAGAAATCCTACCGTGGGTTCGAATCCCACCCTCTCCGCCATTTCTTAATGGTAAGCAAAAAAGGTTATACGCCAAACAGAAATTTTCTGCGAAAGATTTTCGGGATCTGAGAAAATCCTAACCGGAGTACCTTAGGATTTCCAGAGATCCGGCTCTCACCGCGCGCTGCTAGAGCTCTCTCACGCGACGCTCAAGCTCACGCGTAATTTCGGTTGCTTCCTGTTCCAGGGAGAAACGAATTGGCTGCCCAATCACTACTTTTACGTGTCCTGGCCGCGCCAGGGTGCGATTTTGCTGTCTCAGATCGTATAGTCCCTCAAGGCGCATCGGAACGATGGGAATGTTCAGTTGTTTTGCCAGCAGCCCAATGCCAGATCGAAATGCCATGATGCTTCCGTTTACCGTGGTCTGTCCCTCCGGAAACACTAAAATATTCCAGCCGCGATCGGCCAGATCGCCGGCAAACGAAAAACTTTTCAGGAAGCCAGACTGCTGGGGCAACGGGAATACATTGAAGAGCGACAATGCGAGAAGATAATCGAGCCGTTCGTGGAGACGTGCGAACGAGTTCATCTCTTTCGGCGGACGGCGCATTCGCGCCAGTCGTTCACCACCCATCGCGGTAGCCAGGCGATTCCGAAAACGCGCGGGTAAGGCGGGAAGAATCCAGGCGATATCGAGATAGGTCACGTGGTTGGAGATAACCAAAACAGGTCCGCGAAGTCCGTGCAGATTCTCACGGCCACGGACGCGCGGCGCGGCAAGAAGATAGGTGGCGGGCCAGGCGAGCAAGTAGTAGACGGCCAGACGAAAGAAGGTCGTAAACCAGCTTTGCGGCCAACGCGGATAAGTATGTTCGACGGACGCCGCACGAGTCTCGGTGAGAAGTTTTTCCAGTTGAGCGATGCTTCCCGATTCACTAAATTTTACTTCGTTGAGTTCCGTTTGATAGCGGTCTTCGAGGGCGCTCATCAACTCGACACGATCAAGCGAAGTGAGCTTCAAGTCCGCCTCAAGATTGGCATTTCGCGAATCGGAAGCGATGGGGCGTCCCGTGATTTTGGTGATCAGAGCAGAAAGGGCATTTCCACCATCCTGGGAGGGTGGCGCAGCGCCAATTTTAGCGTTCTCAACCTCGCGATTTGCAACCTCGCGAATACGCGGAAGGAGCGGCTTTAGTGTTGGCGTCCGAGGAAAATCGGGATCGGGCCATACGAACCAATTCCGAATCTGTTGATACTCCGCGAGTGAGCGATTGGCGTTCTGTACGGCTGATTCGGGATTCGAGGCTGCGTCATCCATCAGGAGCGCGGCACAGGGCTCGGCGTTGCCGTCCCGTTCGAGTCCGATCACCACGCAATCGCGCACGCCTGGCTGGCGTCGCACTGCTTTTTCCAAATCTTCGGGATATACCTTCATCCCTGAAGGCGTGACGATTACGTTTTTCTTGCGTCCCTTGAAATAAAGCTGGCCGTCCGCGTCGGTTTCCGCCAAGTCTCCGGTCCGGAACCATCCGTCGGGTTGTGCGACAGCTTGAGCGCCGTCTTCGCGGCGATAGGCTTTGGCAACGTTCTCACCACGGACCAGAATTTCGCCATGCTCGTCGACACGGACTTCCACGCCGGGGAAAACTTTGCCAATCGAGCCTTGGGCGGTATGGAAAGGATGATTCAGGCTGATCAGCGAAGTGGTTTCGGTCATGCCGTATCCCTGAATCGCGGCATATCCGAGACGATTCCAGAACGCTTCCACCGGTTGGGGGAGAGCGGCACCTCCAGAGATGATGGCCCAGAACTTCCAGCCAAAACGGGAGCGGATTTTGCGGAAACGCCACCAGCGCCGAAGAAAGTGCTCTTTCTCTGCACGCGCGAAATCTTGGTCGAATTGCTTGGTCATGCAGTCCCGTTCGACCTTGTTTTGGATTTCGCGTTGTAGAGATTCGATAAATCGTGGGACGGCCACGAGGACAGAGACACGCTCGCGCCGAATCACGTCGACAATTTCGGAAGGTTTCAGAGAATCGATGAAGACCACCGTGCCTGCCAAAAAAGGCGGAATGAATATGCCCAGCATCTGACCGAACACATGACTGAGGGGTAGGAGATTCAGGAAGCGCAAAGGATGGAAGATGCGCTCGTAGCGAAGATATTTTTGGATTTCGCGTTCGAGTGGTTCGATGTTGGCGAGCACGTTGCCATGAGAGATGACCACGCCGCGGGGTTCTGAGGTGGTGCCGGAAGTGAAGATTATTTCCAGTGTGTCGCTGCGTGAGAGCGGGGACGCAGGGTAGGGTGACGGGTCCCGAGCCGCCGTGAGTTCGGAAATCGATTCCAGGACGACGGGGTGCGTCGGAAAATCGGGATCGGGGAGCGTGCGAGAGCGAAAGATGAGTTTGGCGTTGACCTCGCGCGCGATGCGCGACGCGAACTCCACTGTGGAGCCGTGGTCTACGGGCACAATTACGGCACCGCGCAGAAGGCAGGCGAAAAAGGTGAGGATCCATTCGGGCGAATTCTCGCCCCATAACAAAACGGCGTCGCCTTTGCCGATGCTGCGAGATTCCAATTCGCGGGCCAGGCGATTGGCTTGCTGGATTATTCGCGCATAGCTCCAGGTTTCCATGCGATAGCCGCGGCGGTGGCGGATGGCAACCTGGTTTCCGTTCGCCGCGTACTTCCGCACGAAATCGACTAGCGATTGCACGGCTGGCCTTGAAGAAGATTGTTGGGCAAAGCTGTCATTGATGCGGATAGCCTACTGCGAGACCTGCGATCCTACCCATTTATAAAATTACATGCTGTGGGGGACATACGTAAAGCAGGAGTGACCCGAGCTGAGGCGTTATGGCTTGCCAGTGCGAATCAAGATTGGCATCGGTAAGAGGTTGAGGGTGGCGGCCCATTCCCCGGTCTTAACTATTCGGGCTTTAGCCGGTAGTGACGCTCTTCACCTGGGCGATCAAACTTCTGACATAGCGGGCTCTGAAAACAAAAAGATGGCAGGATGCCGAACATGACTAGTTCGGGATCCTGCCATCCATGGCGATCCGAGATAGTTAGCCGGGTTAGCCGGTCTTAAGAAAGAAGTTTGCGTTTTATCGATCCACCCAACGCCATCAGCGCGCTAGCGAAAAGCATAATGCTGGATGGCTCGGGTGTGGTGCCAGCCACTTGGGTGACACTAATGTCGTCTAGAGCCAAATAACTGGGATCGTTACGGAAGCCGAATGTAAGAGTAGTCGTTGGCCCTGTCGCGGCGAAACTATAAATGTAGTCTAGGTAGGCGGGTCTGGTGTCCGGAAGGTTATTTGCGCTAAATAAAGTAACGCCGTTCACAATTGCGCTGAAATCATTCGGAGTACCACCATCGCTACCTAGATACCACTGCAATTGGTAGGTTGCGCCAGCGGTTGTAGCGAGATTTTCGGACAGGAATCCGTTGCTTCCGACAGGTCCTAACAAAGCAAAATACGTGCCACTATTGGCCACGAATCCATCGGAGCTAGTCTCGACACCAGTGGCACCAAGGTTACCGCTACGCGTCCAGCCCGAGAAGTCGCCAGTCTCGAAGCCGCAATTCACGACAAGGTTGCCAGCGACGGCGTCACAAATGCTCGGCGGATCAGATACCGGTGAGTTGCTCGTCGGTAAGATTTTAGTAGCAAATGCGGCGGAAGGAATTAAGAGCGCTAGTGCAGAAAGTCCAATGAGAACTGACCTGTTTTGCAACAACCTGTATCTGGACGCCATGTATCTCTCCTTTAGGGCTCCGAATGGCGCCTGCACACAGGTGCGCACCGGGAACCCGTCTAAAATCCTCTAGAAACGTTTTTATGACAGGTGTGCTGCCTTAAGGGCCCGAACGAGGACCAGGTTATAGTATAAAGCGAAAATAAAAGTCAATAAGAACTTACAAGATTTCAACAATTTCCAGGAATTTGAACCCCTTAGAACTCCTAGTACCGCTCGGGCACAAGGTTGGTGAGCTCAAGGCGAGTAAACACATATGCAGATTGAAGATCTTGGGCGTCATCCTCAGTGCCAGGGCGAGCCGCCTGGACGAGGGTTACGGGGTACGCTCAATTATTTTGATTGAACGAAGTTCTGCCAGGCCAGGTCGCCCTTTAATAGTGCGGCTATGCCATCGGCTGACAGGGGGCGCGAAAAATAAAAGCCCTGTCCGTAGGCGCAGTTAAACTTTTTCAATAACTCAAACTGTTCAAGGGTTTCAACGCCTTCGGCTACCACATCCAGGCGCAGGTTTTTGGCCATCGGCAAGATGGTCCGAGCTATTTCCATGCCGTCGCCGTCATCATCCATGCTGCTGATAAAGGAGCGGTCAATTTTCAGGGTGTCGAGAGGAAAACGGTGTAGATAACTCAGGGAGGAATACCCGGTTCCGAAATCGTCTATCGCGAGGCGTACCCCCAACGATTTGATTTGCTGCAACATCTCCACCGCGGCCGAGGGATCTTTCATCACCGTGCTTTCGGTAATTTCCAGCTTTAGAGCTTCCGGTGGAAGATTTATTTCACTCAATAAACTTGAAATGTCCGCGACCAGGTTGGGCTGCAAGAATTGTTTCGCGGACAGATTCACACTGATGGTGAGATTGTGATTGGCGGGGGCAGCTGCGCGCCATTCGCTGATTTGCCGGCACGCTTCGCTCAAATTCCACCAACCCAATTCGCGAATAAGGCCGGTCTCTTCCACTACGCCGATGAATTCAATGGGGCCCAGCAGGCCGCGGGTGGGATGCTGCCAGCGCAGCAAAGCTTCAAATCCAGCAATTTCCCCGGTAGCGAGGTTCACGATAGGTTGATAAAAATTGCGGAATTCGCCGCGTTCCAAGGCGTGGCGCAGGTCGGTCTCGAGCTGCAAACGAGCCATAACGCTGGCACGCATTTTCGCGTCGAACACCTCATAGCGCCCTTTTCCGAGGGACTTCGCGTGATACATGGCAGTATCCGCGTCGCGCAACATTTCGTCCGGCGAGTCGTACACCGGATTGCTCTGCGCAATGCCGATGCTTACGGAAGTGTATACCTCTTTGCCCGCGAGCAGGAAGGGGGCTTTAAGGGCCTTCATCAGCCGTTCCGCAGCGACCTTGGCGTCGTTAGGGTCCTTGAGATCGTCGAGGAGCACGGTGAATTCGTCGCCGCCGAGACGCGCCACGGTGTAGGTGTCCCTTAAGCGCGCCAGGGTGTCTGAGGTGCGCAAACACTTCTCCAGCCGCTCTGCTACGCCTATCAACAGTTGATCGCCGACCATGTGACCCATGCTGTCGTTGACCATTTTGAAGCCATCGAGATCCATGAATACCACGGCGAAGGAATGATTTTTGCGCCGCTTGGCGTATTTGATGAGGCGGTTCAGCCGGTCTATAAACAAAAGGCGATTGGGCAAGCCGGTCAGGGGATCGGAGACCTTTGCCTGAGTAATGTCCGTCTGCGAGCCAGCCATGCGCAACGGTCTTCCGGACTGATCACGAATAGCGAGGCCGCGGCTGAGCATCCAGCGGAAGGTTCCGTCGTGATGGAGCATGCGATGCTCGCTCTCGAAGTGCGGAGTAGCGCCACTTTGATGCGCCGCGATTTCGGTTTTGACCCTGGCGCGGTCGGCATCGTGGATGCGGTCGAACCACTCTTCCGGTTTGCTGGTAATTTCGTTTTCCTGAAAGCCCAGCATGGATTTCCAGCGGCCCGAAAAATGCACCTCATTGTCTGGAATATTCCAATCCCACAAACCATCATTGGAGCCGAGGGCCGCCAGGGCGTATCGTTCTTCGCTTTCCTTCAGCGCTTCCTGGGCGCGCTTGTGCGCTAACTGGGTGCTGATGCGCGCAACGGCAACCGGGAAGTCGATGGGCTTGGTGAGGTAATCGTTCGCGCCCAAATCCAGAGCGGTGATGATGTCTTCGCTCTGGTTCTTGGCGGTGACCATAATTACCGGGACTTCCGCCGCGGAGTACGCTTTTCGCAAAATGCGGAGCGCGTCAAGGCCGCTGATTTCCGGCATCTCAATATCAAGCAGCACCAAATCCACGCCATCCTGTTTGACGCTCGCTACCAATTCGTGAGCGCCGTTAGCCACCAGGACGTCATAGCCCTTGCGCGCCAGTCTGCGCGCGAGCATGTCGCGGTTCATCTCGTTGTCGTCCACAATCAACAGGCGGTTCGTTTGGGGTTTCATGATAGTTTTTTGGCCAACAGGAAATTGTCGATTTTTTCGCTTAAGCGGGAGAACTCAATTGGCTTGGTGTCGTAATCATCGCAACCGGCTTCAAAGGCCTTTTCGCGATCCGTCACCATGGCATGCGCGGTCAGCGCAATGATGGGGATGTGTTTGGTAGACTCATTGCTTTTCAGCAGCCGGGTAACTTCCCAGCCATTCATCATGGGTAAACTAATGTCCATTAGTATCAGGTCGGGCGATTTGGAACACGCCAGCAAGTGACCCTGCTCCCCATCGTGTGCGGCGATCACCGTGTAGCCCTTGCGTTGCAAACGCCGGGACAACATGTCGCGATTCATTTCATTGTCTTCGACCAACAAGATCGTCGGCATGATGTACATCTCCTGTCGATTTCAATTCTGTTTGACGCTTGGATTTCTTAGCCCCAGGTACTGATGGCGTTGAATGTGGACGGTCGAGACCCGCTGAGTGGGCCATGCGATACTTTTCAACCAGCACTGCAAGGCGGTCACGGTCGACCGGTTTAATAAGGTAACTGGCGGCTCCCAGATCAAGTCCCATGGGTTCATTGTCGACGATGGTTACGATAATGACGGGGATGTCTGCCAAGGCCGCATCGCTCTTGAGTTTTTTTAGTACCGACCAGCCGTCGAATTCCGGCATGACCACGTCTAACGTGATCACCAGCGGCTTTTCTTGCTTTGCAAGCCGCAAGCCTTCCTCGCCATTGGAAGCAACCACTACGCGAAATCCTGATTTCGCCAGAAAGCGCGACATCAGATCCCGCACGGAAGCGTCATCGTCAATAACCAGAATGGTGTCTTGATAAACCTTGGAGCCCGCCGGCGAAGCTTCGCCTTCATTGGGCGCCACAGAACGCGCGAGTTTCGAACTATCCAGCACCACCTGGGTAGGCAAATGCACTGTGAAAGTAGAGCCCTTTCCGGGTTCGCTTTGCACCGAGATTTGTCCTCTCATGAGCTGCACAAAGCGATGGGTAATGGCCAATCCAAGACCCGTGCCGCCATACTTTCTGGCGATCGAGGCGTCGGCTTGCGAAAATTCAAAGAACAAATTCTGCTGCTGCTTCTCGGAGATTCCGATGCCCGTGTCGCTGACGCGAAAGCGGATGTAACCATCACGGTCGTTCTGATCGACTTCCACCGTGATAGTGCCGTGATCGGTAAATTTGCAGGCGTTGCTCAATAAATTAAACAGGATTTGCCGGACTTTGGTGATATCCGCGCGCATGAAGCCAACGTTTTCCGTAACCTGGAGCTTGATCTCATTGCTGTTCTTAGCAGCGGCCGGCTGCAGGGTTGTGGCGATGTCGTCGATGAGCGGCAACACTTCGAAGTCTTCGAGGTGCAGGCCCATCTTGCCGGCCTCAATTTTCGAAAGATCCAGAACGTCATTGATAAGCGAGAGTAAGTGTTTGCCCGCTGATTGAATCTTGCGCAGATCTTCAACGTTCTCGGAGCGTCCCGATTCCCGCGCCTCTTCGTCCAGCATTTCGCTGTATCCGATGATGGCGTTAAGCGGGGTGCGCAATTCGTGGCTCATATTCGCCAGGAACGTGCTCTTGGCACGGCTGGCTTCTTCGGCGGTGTGTTTCGCGGTCAGCAATTCTTCCTGCGTTTGCCTACGATGCAGGATTTCTTTCTCCAATTCCAGGGTTCTGGTTTTCAATTCATCGTTCGCGGAGCGCAGCGCCCCGTCTCTCTGCTGGATTTCAGAGAGCATGGTGTTGAATCCGTCGATGAGCCTGCCAATTTCGTCGCCGTAAGACTTTGTGGCGCGCACCTCGTAATTCTTGTTGACCGAAACCTCTCTCATGGAATCTTCCAGGTGCAGAATTGGCCTGGAAATCAGTCTCTGCAATTTCGAGGAAACGAAGAGCGCGAAGGTGCCGGAGATCAGCACAAAAATGCAAAGAATTCCGCCGTAGCGCTTGGCGCGCACACTCCATTGCCGCATGTCGGATTGCAAAAAGAGTGTTCCGAGATGTTCGCCGTTCAGGGTGACGTCGTGGAACACCTGCAGATATCCGCCGTCAAAGCGATAGCCCTGCTCTTGCGACAAAGGAGGAAGAACTTTCGGGAAGGCTTCATTGGTGCGCGAATAATGCGCGAACTCCTTGCCATCCACGCTGTAGAGCACCGCCGCCACGATGTCTTCCTTTGCGGTGAGTGCGGTGAGCGTTGCGGTTGCGGCCGGCACGTCTTTAAATTCCATGGCGCCGGCACTGTTGTAACCAATGATTTCTGCTTGAGTACGAAGGTCCTGAATGAGCAAATGGCGAAAGGCCACCAAGTCGTAAATTAAGAAACTCAATGCGGAAAGCACCAGCGCGGCGCTGCTGGTGAGCATGGTGATCAGCGTTAATTTCCGCTTGATGGATAGATTATGAAAGTTCATCCCGGCTTCCTCGCCGAAGCAGCCGTGGGAGAGATGATTCTTGCCAGCGTCAATAACCTGGAGCTGATATTTAAATTCCCGTGTTGAGCCGCTTCGACGTTCACTTCAAAGCGCACGCGATTGTCTTCCAACATCAAGCGGATCATGCCGCCACGTTCGGCAAAGCCAGGCGTTTCACCGACGGTCAAGATAGGAAGTCCCTTGACGGCATCAACGACTTCCTCGAAGTGCATTTTCTCAGAGGAACTCACGAACAAAATCCGGCAATCCTTGAAATCCTTGGAGTCCTTGAGCTCTTTACTCCACTTGAAGCGCCGAACCACAAAGCCGCGCGCCCCGATTTTCTTGCCTTCCACAACGTGATTGATGATGTCTCCGAAGGGATCCGTTCCCAGTACTCCGATCACGATGGGAGAGTCCGGCTCCGCAAATGCCGTGGAAGGCCACTCCACGAATTTCGCGAAGTTATAAATGAAACCCGCCTTAACGAGGTATTCCGACGAATCAGAAGCATCGCCGGCTTGTGCGCCAGCCGATGCCGTCCAATTCAGCGTCATGCTGAAGACGGCGATCAGGATTGCCAGTCGCCTCAACATGACCTTCGCGGTCCTCGGATGTTCAAGATGCTTCACAGTTCACTTTCCAATTACTTGAAATTGACAGTAATGCTGCCGTAGATGGCCCGGTTGACGACCGTAGGAGCGGTATTGATGAAATCAGGGATGAATTCCAGATGCTGGTTGTTGAGCAAGTCCGTGCCAGTGATGGACAACTGCACGCGTGGCACTGGGCGCCATCCAAGGTGCGCATCCAGTGAGTAGTACGACGGGATGTTGAGCGACGCCAGATGATCGACAAATCTCAGAGTGTTGTCGAGGTCAAAGTGCCGCGGCAAATCCAGCGAAGAGCGCACGTACCACTGATGGCGCGGGCTTGATCCGTTGGGAAGATCGGCCGTTGGGTCGAGGCTGTTGGAATTCTTGGCGATATCCATTTGTAGGTAGCTGTAAGAGCCGACCAGTCTCCACTTCGGGGTGACTTTCCAATCGGCAATGAACTCCGCACCATACGTGCCGCCGCCCATCTTGTTGCCGGCCACGAAAGGTACAACCAGGTCGGTCGGGATAGGATTACCTTCGACAAAAGGCGCTCCAGGCTCTGCCGTCCGCAGATTCGAATACTGGTTGTAGAAAGTGGCGATGTCGGTGGAAAGGGTGTTGGTTACCTGGACGCGGTAGCCCAGTTCATAAGCGAGCAGGTCTTCCGATTGGAAGTTGTGGCTTCCGTAAACCGTTATGAACGCCGGGAGCGGGCTGGGATTTCCGGGCGCTCCGGGCGGTACAACCGCATCAGTCAGTCGCAAACCTTCTTCGGTGAGCGCAGGAGTGCGAACCGCGCGAGAAACGGCGGTCCAGATCGACTGGTTCGGCGTCATGGTCCAAAGAAGTCTGACGTTGGGCTCGAATTCGAAACCGGTGAAGGCGTTATGCTCGAATTTCGAACCGACAGTTAAACGCAGAGCGTGAACGAGACTGATCTCGTCCTGCAGGAAGGCGCTGAATTGGTTTAGAGCTAGCTGGTTGGGTTGCAGCGAAACGGAAAAACTGCCGTCGTTGCGATCCAAAATGGAGCGATAGCCAAGTCCCCAAACCATTTGCTGGGAATCACCGAGGTGGAAGCCATCCTGAAAGTCCACGTCGAAGAGATTTTGATGATCTACGAATAAGGAATTGTCCGCCAGAGTGGTGTTGTCGTAGTACATCTGCAAGGACATGGAAGAATCTTCGGTAGCGTGATTCCAACGGCCTAGAATGTTTCCGCCGCTGTACGCTCCAGCGTTCGGAAAGGTGCTGGAATAGGGAGCATTCAAAGTAGGAACGGTTAGAGTTTCGTTGTATCCGCTGTGGTAGAGGTCGCCTTGTAAGGTGAAAGAGTTTGAGCCTGCTGGCGTATAGTCGGCTCGAAACCCGCCACGCTGGGCTTCCCAGCCGTCATTGGCGGTACCACCGTTGGCATATTGAGAAGGAGCCCAGTCGAAATACTTTCCGTAGACGCGATAGGAAGCATCGCTGCCGATTTTGTCGCCATAGCGGCCAGCCACGGAGCCGCGTTCTTCGTTGCCGCCACCCGCGGTCACGACCGCACCTTGGGTAGCTTTGGCCTTCTTGGTGATGATGTTGATTACGCCGTTGACAGCATTCGCTCCCCACAAAGTTGCGCCGGGTCCGCGAATGACTTCAATGCGGTCGATGTCCTCAAGCATGACGTCCTGGACGTTCCAGTAAACTCCCGAGAACAGCGGCGTGTACACGCTTCGGCCGTCGATAAGAACCAGCAGTTTGTTGTCGAAGCGTCCGTTGAAGCCGCGCGAACCGATAGCCCATTTGTTTTCGTCAATGCGCGCCACTTCCAGACCGGGAACGAGTCGCAGCGCTTCAGGAATGCTGGTGGCGCCCGAGCGTCGCAAATCTTCCTGGGTGATGACGAAGATTGCGGCAGCGGCGTCGGCGACCTTCTGCGTCCGTTTGGAGACCGAGGTCACCTGAATGTTCATGAGGTCTTCCATGCTGAGAGCGGTAACGTCTGGCACGCTCTGCTGGCTCTGCGCAGCACCGTTCGCTGCCAGAAAGACGGTCATGAAGCTCGCAAGAACGGTTCGCCCGACGAACCGTGCGGCACCTAAAGTGGGTGGGTGTTTCGAAAACATGGTTATATTCCCTTCTCTGAAATCTTGAGCAGTGATCGTGTTGGATCCCCAAACTGGATATTCATTACTTTTTCCTGGCCCTTAATCTCGTTCACTTCGTTTCAATCCTTATTCCGCTAAAATGAACCCAATGCTTCTGAAACACTCAGTTGCCCTTACTGCAGCGGTTTCTTTCCACTTACCGTGAATACCGCTGAATACGTCAGCGTGTCCGGCCGGCGCAGATATTCGAGAAATCTTTGTGCATGTTGTTGCGCTGCCGCCTCACTGCCCAATACTTTCTTGAGCTGAGGCGCGGCGATCTCCAACTTAAGCTCCCACTGCTTCAAAATTTCCGGAGCAACTACTCCCGCGATCAGGTGGTAGCTTTCCACCTGCACATCGATGTGTTGCAAGCCCGCTTTGTGAGCGAACGAAAAAAGTTTTCGGCCCACGAATGGATCAAAGCCGGTGACAGCCAGCGCGTTAACAACTTTCTCGGTGTTACTTTGCATCTGGACATCTTCCGGGTAGTGCCACAACAGTTGACCGTCCAGGTCTTGCAAAAGAACCGTGCCGCCTGGGCGGCAAACTCTAACCATTTCGCGGACGGCTTGTTGTTTGTCCTTCAGGTATTCGATCAACATCCGCGAATACACCAGGTCAAAGCGACTCGAAGGGAATTCCATGGCCTGCGCATCGCCGCGCACAAAATTCATTGCTTCGACCCCGCGATGCCGCTCTTGGGCTTCCTGTATGCGGTCCGCGCTGACGTCCAAGCCAGTCGCTTTTATGGATTTGCCCAGCGCGATTAGTTCGCGCAAGATCACGCCCGGCCCGCAACCCACGGAAAGAACTTCTGCGCCCGCGCCCACGCGATGCGCCAGGTACTTCTGCACCCACGCATGGGCGTCTACTTTCGCCTCCAGGCGCTTGGCCTCGCGTGGATCTTCCATGATGTATTCGACTGCGGACACGCCCTTACTGCTCATTACCGTTCCTGACCGATCAAAGTTTCCTGAGTTTCCTGCGGCTCCTGCTGCCGCTCGAGACGAGCTAATATTCGTGAATAGAAACCGTCAACGTGCTTGTAGAAACCGGGGTGACCATCCTTGAGCCAGATTCCCTGGCAATAGTGGCGAACAAACTCGCCCCCCAGTTTCATCAATGCGTGGGTAGCCATTTCGTCTGCGATCACCGGAATGTCATCCAGCTCGAAGTCTTTATAAGCGGCGGAAGAGGCTTTCAGGAGTGCTGCCGCGACGTCGGTGACCTCCGCCTCGGGAAGGGTGGGCAGGAGCAACAAGTCGCAACGATTTTCGAGATAACTGAAATTAATGCCCAGCGGCCCGCGATACGCGATGGCCGCACCGATGGGTTCTTCTTTGTTCGCGCGATAGGCCAGCCAGACATGCCGCGCACGCCGCAATCCGACGCTGCGATACAATTCCGCTACTGTTTCAAACTCTGTGTCATGCTCTAATTCCTCAGCGATGACATAGATTCTGCCGCGCGCCTGGGACGCAATTTCGAGCAGCGCATTTTTGTGCGAGGGAGTGTAGGGCACTACGCGAATTCGTTTCGCCGAAGGCAGAGCCAAAGTTCGCGGTAGCGCGAAGTAAGCGTGCCGCTGAACTGACGACAGGGACTCGCCGATGGTCTTTACCATCGATCCGAATACGCGGGCCGGGAAGCGATTCTCCGGACGAAACCAGTTCTGCGCCGATACGTCGCAATCCTTGCGGATTCTGGCCGCCGCGGCTGCAAGTAAAACCGCGCGGGAGGCGTAGGGGTTGTTGTCGGAAACAAGATGCTGAGACATCCAGCCGTTGTTCGAGGCTCTCCAAACAGCTAAGGAGGCGAGTCCTTTTTTCTGGTCACCGGCGGTCAAGACATATAAGAGTGAATCTCCAACTTGTAGCATCCGCCGCCAGTTTTCACGCACTTGCGCGAGATGAGGGAAGAGCCGCGCGGCTTTATCCGGATAAAGGAAGCCGGTGCGCTCATACAAAGCAAATATTTCCGGGACCGAAAGCGCGTTCACTTCCACGCCATAGCGGCTATAAACGTCCGCCAGTTGCGGAAGGCTGTCGACCATTTGCTGATCTAACTGGTCTAGCGGCATTTCTTCTCCGTGGCCGACTCGGCCACCTGGTAACACGGCGCATAATCGTCTCTGCACAAGTCAGGCGTAAGCCTGCGTCAGAGACATAACTAGTACTCTCAGTACGTTTTTAGGTGGCAGGCGAGTGTTTCAGAATGGGACCTTAGTACTGATTTGACCCCTACGCACGGCTCCACTATTAACGCCTTGAATACATTCGGGGTGCCGTATCTTATTGGAATTGATGGTTTTGCAGGGCGAAGGGCTGCGGGAAATCAAAACCTATGTTGCGGGTTTTGGTTGGGTGTCGATCTTTTCTTAGTGAATTTAAATACGGATGATTTCCGTTTTTACTGTATCGGCCGCATTTTCCGGTGGATTCAAGTAGTCTAGCGGGCTAGCAGAATGAGGCGTGGAATATGAATGCAGAGTGGCGTGGAAAATGGGCGTTGATTACCGGAGCCAGTGCGGGGATCGGCGTGGCGCTGGCCAAGGAGTTAGCTGCGGGTGGAGCGAATCTGGTTCTAACTGCGCGGCGGCAAGAACAACTTCAAGAATTGGCGCGAGATCTCAGCGCAAAACACCAGATTAAAACTTCCATATTCGTGGCGGATCTCGCGGAACCAAACGCGCCGGAAAAGATTTATGAGTTCACGTGCGCACAAGGAATTACTGTGGAATTGCTGGTGAACAACGCTGGCTTCGGGGCATACGGTGAGCTGCATTCGGTTGAAGTGCCGCGTTTGCTGGACATGGTGCACGTAAATTGCTCGGCGGTGGTGCACTTGACGCGACTGTATCTGCCGGAGATGGTAGCGCGGCGCAGCGGCGACATTCTGATTCTTGCTTCTACTGCGGCCTTCCAAGCGGTTCCGTACATTTCGACCTACGCGGCGACTAAGGCATTCGACTTACTTTTTGCAGAAGGCCTGGCGGAAGAAATGAAACCGCACGGCATTCGCGTTTGCGCGCTTTGTCCTGGGTCGACGGAGTCGGAATTTCATACGGTGGCAGGCCAGGAAAAATTCATGCGTAAAGCCGAAACGGCGGAGAAAGTAGCGCGCACCGGGCTGAAGGCATTGGCGGCAGGCAAAAGCTACGTGATCTCAGGCTTGGGAAATTACCTCGGCGCGCAAGGCGAACGTCTCGTGCCGCGCAGAATGGTCACGCGCATTGCCGGAAATATGTTCAAACCACGCGAGCGTTGAACGCCACGCGTTAATTCCAGCCCAAGCAAAATAAATTTTCCTGCGTAAAAACGACGAAACCTTTCTGGCAGTAACTTGCACTACCGGAAAGGCGTCCGCCGTCTTCAAGGAGAGAAGAGCTTAAATAAAATGGTTAATTAGCTGGCGGTGCCGGAGCTGCTCCCGCAGCCGGTCCGCCGTGACGATGTCCACGGCCAGGGCCGCCGGCCTCGATGGTATAGTCCGCCGGCACCGTAAATAACGTTGCAGCGGGTTCGGCCTTTTGAATGTTGGTCAGGGAGAAAGTAGTGGTGCCGAAGCGCGGATCGGTTCGCGTACTCTTTACCACGGTTTGAAGGTCAGGCGAATACCAGCGTTCCGAGACGACCTGTATCGGGGCGCTATTCCCGATTTCTCCCGCAGCGATGGTGTGTGTGGTGCGAGTGCCCTGGGCATTCACTCCATTCACCATTTGCGTTCCGAGGGACTCGACCTTGAGCGCTCCCGAAGCTTCTTCCTGTTGTTTGCGAGCCTCCACTTTCTGTTGGAAGGCATCGGCATTCCCGGCAGCGCCGCCGTTCGCGGGCAAGGTCATTTTATGGGCAACCTTCGTATCGGGATTGAGCATGAAGTGCGCGCCCGCAACCGGATCAAAGATGGACACCATTTTATGAGTGCCACCAGATGCAGCCAGCGGACCAACGCCGGTAAAACTCACTTCCCGGCGCGAGCGCCCTTCGCTGTCGCGATAAATGGCGCCCTGCTCGGTGCGATTGATGGTCGATCCGTCCTGCAAGCTTTGCGTTGTCGTTGAGGTGGAGGTCGCCGAGAATGGCGCGCCTTTCACGAGCTTCCCGCCATGCATTCCTTCGAAGCCCATCAACTCCATCGGACCGCCAAATGGTCCCGGATGACCGCCTCCAGGCCCAGGCCCTTGTGCGTTTGCCGTTCCCGCACCTAAAACTAAAGCGCCACCCAAAACTAAATGCATCCAGCCGTTTCGCATCATGTAGCTCTCCTCTTCTCTCCCTACGCGATGACTCATCAACTCAAGAAAATGATTATTCAGGCAAGCGCACAGCTTGCGCAGAGCCGTCGCTGCCGAGCAGTAAATCAACCTGAATCCAGTCACTGGCTTGATCTTCGTTCACTGGCAACCCGAACGCCGAAAGCGAAGCCCTTTCCATACCCACCCGCACGATGGTCCCATCTTCCATTTCCTGCAAAGAACTCCCGGGCAACTGAGTAAAATCATTGCCTTCATTGCCGGCAATCAGAATCTCGGAATCATCGGTAAGTGAGCTTGAGTTGTTGTCCGACGAAGCGGCCGGGTGACCGGAAACTGCATCGAGCGCCGCAATTGGAGCAGTAGCAATATTTCCGCGCAACGAACCTTGCCGCCATGTATGCCACTCCCATGCCCCGAGCGTGCAGACGATCAATGCGGCCGCTGCCAGAGCCCAGGTCGCAAGCTGCAAGAATCTGCGCTCTTGTCTGGTGTGGTGCTTGAGCCGAAACTGTTGCATCACTCGTGCTTCCACGCGAACCGGAACGCGCAATGTTCGGCTATTCTCCGCCAACGCCGACAACTCCGCCTGGGCTGCGGCCCATGAGGCCCCCAGAGCGGCGCACCGGCCGCAAACGCGAGCGTGCTGCTGAGCGCGTTCGCGACCGGCGTCGCCGATGGCGCCATCGCGTTGCGAATCCAAACCTAAAATTTCGAATTCTTCGCAGTTCATATCAGATCTTCCATTCCTTTACCGTGCTACTGAGTTCCAGCGCCTGGGCGCATCGCGAAGCATTTCGAGCTTGGCGAGCAGCAGCGCGCGCCCGCGGTGCAAACGAGAACGAATCGTGCCAATCGGGCAATCGAGCATGCGCGCGGCCTGGTCATAGCTCATTTCTTCCAACTCGCACAAAACCACGGTCTCGCGAAATTCCACGGGGAGTTCCATCACCGCGGCTCTGACCTTTTCGAGGCGCTCGCGCTGCTCCGCCCACATGGCTGGGGTGAAAGAATCGCGCAACGTCACCCCTCCACCGTGGCCGTCTTCCTGGCGCTCCACTAACGAAATTTCGCGTGGCAAGCGCTCGTTATACTTCATGATCTTGTTGCGCGTGATTCCGAAAAGAAACGCTGGCAGTGTGCCTCGTTCCGTGTCGTATTTGCCGGGCTCGCGAACTAGGGTCATGAAAACGTCCTGAACAATTTCTTCCGCTCCCCAGGAACTGCCGGTCATGCGAAACGCAAAGCGGTACAAAACGTCCGCATGCCTGCGATACAAAACTGTAAATGCTTCTTCGTCGCCCTTCGCGGAGCGCTTGAGTAGCTCGTCGTCCTGATCGTTCTTTCGAATTTTCATCGGGTCTGATCAGGCATTATGCGTTTCATCTAGCATTTCCCAGGCCGGGACTAAAAAGTTCCCCGGCTTTCCGGCCGGTTTTGGACGGCGGTTCATGAAGCAAGGGTAAGTTGAGTACTCGCAGGCTGTTAGACGGCTTCAAGCGGGTTTGGGTTTCCTGCATAGCGTGTGCGCAAGGTATCATCCGAACGAAGGGGACACCATCATGAAAACAACTGGCAACACAATTCTGATAACTGGCGGAGGCTCTGGGATTGGCCGTGGTCTCGCCGAGGCTTTCCAGGCGAAGGGCAATCAAGTGATCATTGCGGGCCGGCGCAAACAGTTGCTCGATGAGACCGTGGCAGCGAATTCAGGGATGAAAGCTGCGGTCCTGGACATCGGCAACGGGGACGCCATCCGGACTTTCGCGGAAAAACTGAAGAACGACTACCCGGCCCTCAATGTGGTCATCCATAACGCCGGGATCATGAAAACCGAGTCCTTGAAGGACGGCGCGGTTGCCGATGCGGAAGCGATGGTGACGACGAATCTGCTTGGGCCAATCCGTCTGAACGCCGCGTTACTGCCTTTTCTTCTGCAACAGCAAAACCCCGTGATCATGACCGTTTCGTCTGGCCTGGCATTTGTGCCACTGGCGATGACTCCCACCTACTGCGCGACTAAAGCCGCGATTCATTCTTATACGCAATCCATGCGCTATCAGCTTGCAGACACGGCGGCGCAAGTGCTCGAACTCATCCCGCCTTACGTGCAGACGGAACTACTGGGAGCGCGGCAAGCAAGCGACCCGAACGCCATGCCGCTGAAAGACTTTATTTCTGAAACCATGAGCATCCTCGAGAATTCGCCAAACGCCACGGAGATTTGCGTGGAACGAGTGAAGCCGCTGCGCTCTGCCGAGGCCGGCGGCCAGTACGATGCGTTTTTCAAGAACTTCAATGATGGGATGGCCGCTGCTGCGGTAGGACATTAGCAGCGCGCCGGTCGCGGCAAGGCGCGCGCCTGTCATGGATGTTCAGACGCGATTCACAGGGGGATAGCTTGGTCTAGCAACTCAATCACGTGCAAGACCTGGTGATTGGTGTGATGCATTTCGGCGCCTGCGCGCATCTGCAGCAGGCAGCCAGGATTTGAAGTGGCGATCACCTGCGCGTTTGTTACGGCAGCGTAACGCATTTTTTCCGCCAGCAATTCAAGCGAGGCTTCCGTCTGGGTAACGTTGTAGACCCCTGCCGATCCACAGCACAGATCGGAGTGCGGCAACTCCACGAGATCAAGTCCAGGAATGGATCGCAAGAGCTTTCGCGGAGCTTCGCGCACTTTTTGCCCGTGAAGCAAATGGCAGGAGTCCTGATAGGTGACGCGCAGAGGCAGCGCCTTGAGCGGCGAGGACAACCCCAGGGCGGCTAGAAATTCAGTGACGTCGCGCGTTTTCTTTGCAAAGGCTGCAGCTTGCGCGTATTCGGGTTCGTCCGGAGTGAACAGACGGTGGTATTCCTTTAGCGTGGAGCCGCAGCCGGCGGCGTTGGTTACAATCGCGTCGACATTATTCCAGTTGAACGCGCGAAGATTTTCGCGCGCCAGTTGGCGAGCCACATCGCGAATACCTGCATGGGCAGCCAGCGCGCCGCAGCATAGTTGGCCGTCGGGGACCACGACATCGCAGCCATTGGCGGTTAACACGCGAATCGTGGCGTTATTTAGCTCGGCAAAAGTCACGTTGGCAACGCAGCCGGCAAAAAAAGCAACCCCCGCGCGCCGTTCAGCTGTGGCTGGAAATGTTTTGCCCAGGCGATCGTAGAAAAAATTGCTATCAACACGCGGCAGCAGGCGCTCGCGTTTATCCACGCCGAGAAGTTTCAAGGCGCCGATGGAGCGGGCCAGCGATTGCAAACCAGAACGCTGATAGAAACGCAGCAAGCGCGCTACTGTCGCGATGCGTTTTGGAAAAGGCAGCAGCCGACGATAGACCACGTCGCGAGCGATGCGCGACAGCAGCGGACGACGATAATCGCGCTCGATGCGTGCACGAGCGTACTCGACGAGCTTTCCATATTCGACGCCGGAGGGGCAGGCCGTTTCGCACGCCCGGCAATCGAGGCATTTATCGATGTGATCCACGAAGGAATCCGTAACTGGAACGCCCCTCTCTTCCACGTGAATCATTTGATGAATTCGCCCGCGTGGCGAATCGGCTTCCAGATTCCAAAGCCGGTAGGTGGGGCAGGCATTCAGACAAAGTCCGCAATGAATACATCGTGCGTAATCTTCGTAAACGGGAATCAAGCCAGGAATAGGATTCGGGGGCATGAGCGCTTAATCCATGATAATGCGCATTGCAGTGATGTTTTCAAACAAACCGGTTAGGCGGTTGAGTTTGGATCGGACTAGATGCCGGCCACAAATCTTCCGGGAGCGAAGATATTTTCAGAATCGAAGGCGTTTTTGACGCGGCGCATAAGGGCGGCGTCGTTTCTGGTAGGTCCCCAGATATTGACAGCGCGTTTCAAGGCCGTCGGGCAGAAAAGAATGGAAGCGGAGCCGTTGTGTGCCGCGGCGTACTCAAATACGCCTGAAGCGATGTGCGCAAGTGAGGCTATCGTTTTTTCGTCCAGATCATTGGGCGCCAAGGCGAAATACAACGGGCCGGAGGAATTCGCGAAGATCCAGGATGGAATCGAGAATCGCTCCGCGAGGCTGCGCAAATCTATAACGTCTGGCGAGAAAACAGGAAAGGCATTGATCTTAAAGATGGTCGCAGCGGGAGCGGAACCAGACACAAGGTTAACCAGTTCCCGCAAACTGCCACGGAGTAATTTCTCATCGGATTTCTCAAGCAAGTCGGAGTTGCTCGCGCCGGATTGCTGCGCGTATTGTGCCAGTTCGGAAGAGTATCGGCGAAGAATCGATTCCGTGCCTTCAAAGCCGATGCAAACGTGCCACGCGCCTGGCGTGAACCAGGAAGGCAACGCTGCATCATGCTTGTCTTTGAACCCCGCTACGGCCTCGCCGGCCTGAGGCCCGAGAATCTCAAAAGAGCTGGGCGTCAGCGGTGATTTAGAAACCATGGCTTGAAACCGCATGACGGAATCGACGGACGAAAAAGTACTCACCAGATGGCCGTAGCCCTCGGGTAATGGAAATGTCCGAAAATTGAGGCGCATGATGGCTCCAAGAGTACCTAGCGAGCCGATCAGCAATTTGTGAAGATCATAGCCGGTAACATTTTTTACCACGCGCCCACCGCTTTTCGTAAGAGTGCCAGCGCCGTTGACAAATTCAGCGCCAAGTAGAAAATCTCGCAGCGAACCATAGCCGGGGCGGAGCGAGGAATCAATGTTCGAGGCGATCGTTCCGCCAACCGTGCACTCGTCAAAAAAAGGAACAGCAAGCGGAACGAATTGCTGTTGCTGCGCAAGCGTGTCGGCCAATTTCGCTAAACTCATTCCAGCATCGACGCTAAGGGTGAGATCGCCAGGGTCGTAATAAGCAATTTGATTCAATGCGGTCATATCCAGCGCAATGTCATAACGGGCGGGCGGCATGCCGATGCTCAGTTTCGTGCAATGGCCACATGGGATGAGCGACAATTTCTCGCTCTTCGCGAAACGTACGACCTCCACTACTTCCGCGGACGAGGCTGGCCGGGCGACTGCCGAGGGAACTACGCCATCGACAGCAAACTTTTCACACGATTCTGCGTTGCCATTCACCCGGTTCCCGCCGACAACACTCTCCAGCCGCGCAGCGATGTTCGTCGTCGTGTTCATAGCGGAACCGCTCGAACTGCGGCTTGAGCGCGAGGCGAAATTTCGCCGCAACATTTGTTCAGCGGAAAAATCTTGCCGGGATTCAGCGCGGAGCGTGGGTTGAAGGCGTCATGAATTCGCCGCATCAAGTCGAAATCATCATTGGAAAAAAGCAGCGGCATCAATTCGCTTTTTTCCATGCCTACGCCGTGCTCACCGGTGAGTGCGCCGCCAATTTCCACGCAATAGCGAATAATTTCGGCCGAAGCTTCAATGGCGCGCTGATATTGGCCGGCATCGCGAGGGTCAAACAAAACAATGGGATGCAAATTTCCATCGCCGGCGTGAAAAATGTTGCCGATCTTGAAGTTGTACCGTTCTCCGATTTGTTGGATGTGCCGCAAGGCCTGAGGAATTTTTGATCTGGGTATGACGCCGTCAAGCACGTAATTGCTGGGCGCGATTCGGCCGAGCGCGCCGAAGGCGTTCTTGCGGCCTTTCCAGAGCAACTCGCGTTCCTGCTCGTCACGCGCCACGCGCACCTCTCGCGAATGATGCTCGTGGCAGACCTCTTCCACGGCTGCGACCTGCCCAGCCACTTCCTCGGCCAGCCCCTCAAGCTCGATCAACAACACCGCTGCGCTATCCAGCGGAAAACCAGCGTGGATGAAATCTTCCACCGCGCGCAGCGTCCAGCCATCGAGCATCTCGCACGCCGCGGGAGTAATCGCGCGCGCGGTAATTTCCGCAACAGTTTCCGAAGCATCGTCAACGCGGTCAAAAATCGCGAGTAAAGTTTTCACGCTTTCGGGCTTGCGCAAAAGCTTCACGGTAATTTCGGTGACCAGTGCAAGCGTCCCTTCGGAGCCCACGAAAAGACCGGCCAGATCGTAGCCCACAGAATCGCCATGGCGGCTGCCCACGCGACAAATCTCGCCGTCGGGTAAAACCAACTCCAGCGCGGTGACGTGATTGCTGGTCACGCCATAAGCGAGCGTGTGCGGGCCACCGGCATTTTCCGCAACGTTGCCGCCGATGGTGCACGATTTCCAACTGGATGGATCGGGCGCGAAATAAAGTCCGGCAGGCTCGACCGCGCGGGTCAACTCGTAATTGACCACGCCCGGTTGCACAACAGCGCGCTGATTTTCCACATCAAGCTCGAGAATGCGATTCATGCGCGCAAACACAATCATGATTCCGCCGGTGCGGGCCAAGGCGCCTCCGGAAAGGCCAGTGCCAGCGCCGCGCCCGATGATGGGTATATCGTGTTGCGCGGCTAAGCGAACAATGCGCGCGACTTCTTCCGTAGTTGCGGGAAAAACCACCGCACCGGGGCGGCCTTTTTCCACCGAGCCATCATATTCATAAAGCAGCAAATCTTCCGGCCGGTGAAGCACCGTGGCAGCGCCGAGAATGTTTTGCAACCCACGAATCACGTCGCGATGCAAAGTTGGAGCAGGGCTGTTTGCCAGCAAGTTACATAGCCTCCATTCCACTATAGTGAGGCTGGCGTCGCCCAGGCAATCCAAAGTGCCGTGATTTGCTGTCTCGCAATGCCGGTGCTCACCAGCGCTGGACCTGTGCTAGTGTACTTTTTCAGTCACAAGAGGAAGACAGATGCCGCGGCCAAAGATTTTCGCCACAAGACCGCTCTTCGAGGAAGCGCGCCGCATTTTGCAAGAAAAATGCCTGGTGGAATATTGGTCTGAGCCGCAGCGCATCCCCAGAGAAGAATTACTGGCCCGCGTGCAGGGCAAACAGGGTTTAGTGTGTTTGCTGACGGAACGCATCGACGAAGTGTTTTTACGCGCCGCGCCCGAACTTCGAATCGTGGCCAATGTGGCTGTGGGCTTCGACAATATTGATGTGCCCGCTTGCACCAAACGCGGGGTGGCCGCCACGAATACTCCCGGCGTGCTTGACGAGACTACCGCGGACTTTGCGTGGACGTTGATGATGGCGGTTGCGCGGCGCCTCGGCGAAGGTGACGCGCTCGCGCGATCGGGCAAGTGGACAGGCTGGGACCTTGATCAACTGGTAGGGACTGACGTGTGGGGGAAAACACTGGGCCTGGTTGGCTTCGGCCGCATCGGGCGCGCGATGGCACGCCGCGCGAGCGGATTCAAAATGAAAGTGCTGTATACCGATGTCGCGCGCGTTGCGGAAGACCTCGAAAAAGAATTGAACGCTGAATATCGCGATATGGATAGCTTGCTGGCGCAATCCGATTTTGTTAGCGTGCACGTGCCGCTGCTGGCGGAAACGCAAGGATTGTTTACCAGCGCGAAATTTGCGCGCATGAAGCCGACCGCGTTTTTCATCAATACGGCGCGCGGTTCTGTGGTGGACGAAGCGGCGCTGGTGCACGCCTTGGAGAGCAAAAACATTGCGGGAGCGGCTTTGGACGTTTACGAAAAAGAGCCGTTTATCCATGCCGGGCTGAAACGGCCGAATGTTGTGCTCGCTCCGCACATCGCTTCCGCTTCGCTAGAGACGCGCACCAAGATGGCCTGTATTGCTGCGGCAAACGTCCGCGATTTTTTTGATGGAAAGCGCCCCGCAAACATTTTGAACCCCGAAGTTTTGAAGACTACTGCGTGAGCCGGCAATTCCCATGGGGGATTTGAAGCAACTAGCCCGCCGCATCTTCCACGAAACCTTGGCAGCCATCGACATCCCACTGACCATGCAACGAAAATTGGTGCGCGAAGGCTCGCTGCTGCATTGCGGTAACGCGGTCATCGATCTGTCGAGGTTTGAACGAGTACGGGTGGTGGCTATCGGTAAGGCTGCTCACGCGATGTTGGACGGACTCAAAAATTGTTTGCCACGAGATTTTTCTTTTGCGGGCATTGCTTCGGCTCCGGTGGCTGCGGCGAAGGCGCATGACGGGATTCAGTATTTTATTGGCGGTCACCCGATTCCCAATGAAGACAGCTGGAATGCCGCGAAAGCAATTCTGGAAATGTTAGCGGCTTGCGACAGCCAGACGCTGGTTTTCTTTCTGTTGTCGGGCGGCGGCTCGGCTCTTGTTGAGCTGCCACTTAGCCCGGTGCTGAGTCTGGCGGACATGCAGCAAATACATCGCGTGCTGATCGGCTGCGGCGCTCCCATAGAAGCGATCAACACGGTGCGCAAGCATATTTCAGCAGTAAAAGGCGGCCGGTTAGCCACTGCGGCGAATCACGCCACTAAAATTACACTGGCAGTCAGTGATGTTCCGCCGGGAAAAGAATGGGCGCTGGCCAGCGGCCCGACCTTGCCGGACCCAACGACGTGGGCCGACACGGGAAAAATTCTGGACGAATACGCGGTGCGCGATAAATTTCCGGACGGGTTTCATCGCTGGGCTACGCGAGAGGCGGCTATACCAGAAACACCGAAGGCCGACGATCCGGCCTTTGCCAATGCGCACTTTTCGGTTTTGCTGGGGCTCGATAATTTGTTTCACCCCGCGCATGGCGCTGCGGAAGGCGCGGGCTGCTTCACTTGCTGCGATAACGCCACCGATGACTGGCCCGTCGAGCGCGCCGCGGAATATTTGCTGGCGCAACTTGAGGAATTGCATCGCAGCAATCCTAAGCGGCCAGTAGCGGTGATCGCTGACGGCGAAGTAAGTTCGCCAATCCGCGGGGACGGGATCGGCGGCAGGAATGCGGCGTTCGTGCTTTCGTGTGTCGAGAAAATCGCTGGCAAGAACGTCGCGGTGCTCAGCGCGGGGACAGATGGCATCGACGGAAACAGTCCCGCTGCCGGCGCTGTTGCAGATGGCGAAACACTTGCCCGCGCACAAGCCGCCGGCCTCGACCCTCGCGACGCGTTTCAACGCAGCGACGCGTACACATTTTTCAAACGATTGGACGACGCAATCATTCCCGGCCCGACCGGAAACAATTTGCGAGACTTGCGCGTATTGATCGCCGCGCCCGACGCAGAATCTTCCTCTGCGGAAATATAAACGTCCAAATCCTGACCGGCAAAATCCTGATTATCGTTTGTCGGCCGGGAGCCGCGTTTCGATAATTTTCAGGCGGTCGTTCATTTCCTGCATCAGATGTTCGAGTTTGTCCATGCGCTCGGCGACTACTGACTGATTGGAGTTGCCAGCGGAATTGCTGTCAGCAGCTGCTTCGTCATCGTCGTCATCGGAGCTAGCCGCCGGATGCGCATCCCTTTTTTCTTTTGCCGGCCGCTTCAAATGCGCGATCTGCTCTTTGACCATCGGAGCAACTTCGATGCTCAGTTCATCACTTTTGAGCAGTTGTTCAAGAGCAGGAATCGCCGAAGCATCTCCGCGCGCGCCCAAGGCGGAAATCGCGGCCATGCGAATGCCGAAGTGCTGCTCCGGCAAATAAGACGCAATCTGCGTGGTGATATCCTTGTTGTCTTTTTGCAGCCGCGCCAGGCTGAAGATGGCCGCTTCCCGGGTCTCCATCGGTTTCCCGGGAACAACCCACTCGCGAAGAACCGGCACAGCTTTCTCGTCGCCTAATGAACCCATCGAGCGCAATGCTGCGTAGCGAAGGAAATCGTCCGGCGAATCCGCGGCGATTGCTGCGTTTAGAATCGCAAACGCATTCGGAGCTTTCAATTTGCCGAGCGCCTGCAAAGCTGCGGCCCGCGCGCGATAGGAAGTATCCTGCTCCGCAACGTTTTGCAGCTTCGCCAGAACATCTTTGTCATCCTTGAAGTTTCCCAAGGCCGCTACCATGCGGGCGCGCAGCCACGGTTCTTTTGCAGAATTCAGAGCGTCGATTATTTTCTTGGCCGCAAGCGGTCCTCCGAGCTCACTGAGACTTTCGGCCGCGACGGCGCGCACCCCCCACGCCTTATCGTTGTTCGCGGAGTCGGCCAGGGCGTTGATCACATCTTCGTTTTTCGTTTCACCCTTGCTATCAGAGTGGCCCTCATCTTCCTTTAGAGTGCGCAGCGCCACAGCGGCATCCGCGCGATCTGAAAACTCAACGGCATTTTTAAGCTGGTACATCCATTCTTTCTTTTCTTTGTGAAATTCCGTCTTTTTTAGAATATTTCCGCCCTTATCAAACAAGACCATCAGCGGCTCGGAACTGGCCGGTAAAGGAAATGTTTCCGTCTGCTTGGAGACCACGATGGGGTAAAGGTGCGCACCGGCTCCGGTGGTAATTTCCACATCGACAGGAGCACGAAAAATTCCGACATGGCCCTCGACTTTTTGCATTTGTTTCACGGTAAGGACAATTTGATGCTTGGCGTTGTCGTACCCGTAGCTGATGTCGAACTTGGGTGCACCGGCTCCGTACACCCATTGGTTGAAGAATTGGTCCACGTCCGAATTTGTGGACTCCTCTACAGCCCTTACAAAATCAGCGGTGACTACATTTCTGCCGTGATTCACCTCCAGATAATGTTTCAGAGCCCGATTGAAAGCCTCTTCGCCCAACTGGTGCCGCAACATATAAAGTACCCAGCCGCCTTTGGTGTAAGCGTTGCCGTCGAATTCGCTGGAATCGTCAAAATCGTAACGGACGATGGGCTTGGTATACAGATTCGCTGAGGCAAACCAATGCCGCGCATCTGTCCAGCGCTGGTACTCGCTTTGATCTTTAGGAAAGTGGTTTTCTGTCCAGACCGTTTCTCCGAATGTGGCGAAGCCCTCGTTCAACCAGATATTTCCCCAGTCTTTGCAGGTCACGTAATCCCCAAACCATTGGTGGGTCAACTCGTGGGAGATCAAATCATCCTGGCCGACGGCGTATTCAGGGACTAACTTGGGATTAACCAGCGAGGAGCTGGTGTTGGTCGTGGCGCTGGAATTTTCCATGCCCCCGGCAACGAAATCGTCGACCATCACTTGTGCGTATTTTTCCCATGGATAATCTACGCCATATTTTTTGTTGAAAAGCTCGATCATCGCGGGCGTGCGCGAATAATTGATGGTTAGGCGGTCGCCGCGGCCTTTAGGCGCGTAGTAGGTCACCGGTAAATTTCGAAAACTGTCTTTCACTTCATCAAATTCCCCAGCCACCACGGTAATCAGGTAAGTCGAGCTGGGAACAGATTCTCTCCACGTCCAGGTTTTCATGTTGTTGGCAGCGTTGCTCACGCCAATCAACTTTCCATTGCCGACGGTCAGCCACGATGCCGGAACGGTGAGGACCGTCTCGGTGGTTAACCGGTCATTCGGATAGTCATAGGTGGGTAAGTAATTGCGCGTATCTTCCGATTCGCCCTGGGACCAGATCTGCGTTGAGCGATTGGGATAATCTTTGTCCGGCAAAATAAAATAAAGGCCCTTGGTAGGCTTCCCCTCGTAACGAATATCAATTTCGAATTTGTCTCCGACTTTTCCTGCAGGGACGGGGACGACTAATTTCTCCGCGGTAGTTTCAAATTTTGCGGGAGCTTTGTTTACCGTGACGCTCTGGATGGTCAGCCCCACGGAATCGAACTCAATCTTGGAGGTGTCCTCACGAAGAGTAGTTAGAGTGTGGATGACCTCGCCAAGTACTTTTTTCTGGCTGACGTCGAAGCGCAAAATAATTTTGGAATGCTGCAAGTCGTAACTACGAGTGCGCGCGTATGGCTCGTCGGCCCGCAAGGACAAAATCGCGCTAAAGATGATTACCACGGCGGCCATAAGCCGGCGATAGCCGACAAACTCTGGCGCTCGAACCCCGATGAACATCCTGATCATTTGACCCTTTCCAGTTAGGCAGTGAATTTAAGAAATAGTTTTAACTTCATGAACCGTATGCGATGCATTGCGAAGCGCAGTCACTGCCTCTTGTAATTGGATGCACTGCACCAGCAGATGGTCGGTGTCGAACGTCGATATGGTAAACACGCTTACGCCCGCGGCGGCCAACGGCCCTACGAGAGACGCAAGTACGCCGATTTCAGAAAAATCAAGCGGGCCATGAACTTTCATAACTCGCCAACTCACGGAGGTTCGCAATGTCTCCGGAACAAAAGTTGTCTCCGTAATGACAGAGAGTTCATCGCTGGTCCGCGTAATCGAAAAGAATTGTCCCAGCATGCCCCACTTCGGCACAACGGCGTCAGGGGCAAGGCGACAGATAGTGAATGTCTCAGCAAGCAGGGAAAGCTCAAAACTGCGCTTAACCTCAGGCATTGAAGCTATAGCAAACTCCTGACAATTCCGCCGTCCACCGCCAGCGAGACGCCATTGACGTAGCTGGCGCGCTCGGAAGCGAGAAATGTAACGACTGCGGCGAATTCTTCCGGCGTGCCGATTCGTCCCGCCGGGATTTGCCGCTCCCATCCAGAAAACACTTCTTCAGGTTTCGCGCCAGTGCGTTGCGAAATGGCATTTGCAAGATCGCCCAAGCGGTCGGTGCGCGTATACCCAGGGCAAACATTATTTACTGTTATGCCGTGCGCTCCGTATTCATTGGCCAGGGTGCGCGCCAGTCCCGTGACTGCCGAGCGAATCGAGTTCGAAAGCAAAAGTCCATCGACGGGCTGTTTCACTGCGTAAGAAGTGATGGTGATCAGCCGGCCCCATTTGTTTTTTTTCATGCGCGGCAATGTTTCCCTGGCGAAGGAGACGCAGCTCATCAGCAGTTGGTCTATAGCTGCTTGCCACTCTTCGTTGCGGGTATCCTCAAATAGCTTAGACGGGGGGCCGCCGGAATTGGTAACGCAAATATCGATTCGTCCAAAGCGCGTTTCCACCGCGGAAACAAAGGCCGCGACTGCTTTAGCGTCGGTTACATCGACGACTTGATGGAATACTTCACGGCCGCTGGCGCGCTGGATATTCGCCGCCGCGGATTGAAGATCGCTGGCGGTGCGAGCGCAAATCGCCACGTCTGCACCTTCCATCGCCAATTCTTTGGCAACCGCGAATCCCAAACCGGTGCTGGCAGCGGCCACAATGGCCACCCGGCCTTTCAATCCCAGATCCATTTCTGTTCCTCAAGGTTCATTGTCTCGCCTTCAGGAGGTGTCATCAAATCGGGCTGGTGATGAGGTTTATGTGGATTTCAATAACGGGCACTTTGCCGGGTTGAATCGGAACCCTACTCCGGCGCATCTAACGTGCGTTACTATAATCAAGTCGTTCCCGATATTTTGAAAGCGGAGTGTGAAATGAACGAGATTGCAACGTTTAGCGCTGGATGCTTCTGGGGCGTAGAAGAGGAGTTTCGCCAGGTTCCCGGCGTAATTGACACCGCAGTGGGCTATTCGAATGGCCACACCGTCAACCCCACATATAAAGATGTCTGCACCGACGAAACCGGTCACGCCGAAGTGGTGCAAGTCACTTTTGATCCCGCTAAAGTTTCTTTCGAAGAGCTACTCAATGTGTTCTGGAAGGTTCACGATCCCACGCAGGTAAATCGCCAGGGCCCAGACTTCGGCGCGCAATACCGCACCGCGATTTTTTTTCATTCGCCGGAGCAGGAAGCGGCCGCTAAGAAGTCGGTGGCCGCGCTAACGGCGAGCGGCAAATTTAAACGCCCTATTGCGACTGAGATTACGGCAGCAGGCCCGTTCTATCGCGCCGAAGAATACCACCAGAAATATCTGCAAAAACGCGGTGCGCCGTCCTGTCATTTCTAACGCGCGGCACGTTTCGCATTTCCAATAAAACTTCATCGTGGGATAGGCGACCTTATGGAAGACCGTCCTGAGCCAATCAAAGAAATACTCGAAGAACTATTTTCATTGCTCGAATCCCTGGAAACGCAAATCATGGCTTTGACGCAATTCTTGAAGGATCAGGGAATAGCAACGGATGAAAAGCTGGGGCCTTATCTAGACCGCGCTGGAAATGCCAGCAGCGTTAAATGGCGGGCGGCTCGGGCAAGAATGCAATATTTGCTTTCGCCCGTTCCAAAGCAATCGAGCGATAAAGAGGAAAAAGAGAAAGACAAAAAGAAGGAACCGGAAAAACCTCTCGCAGAAAAGGCAGCAGGTGAAAAGCCCGCAACGGAAAAGCAGTCGGCAGAAAAACCGCCAACAGAGCAGAGCAAAACCGCAAGCTCGGACACCGGTAAAGATACAAGTCAAAATGCCAACGCGAATACCGGCAAAGATCAAAAGCCGGGGGCGGCAGACGATCCGAAAAAATCCGAGAAGCAAAAATCAGAACGCGAATAGGCGAGCTTTATAACGTCGCAACGTCGCGCGCGCATCAAACCTAACTTGAAGCCCAACCCTGCCAAACCCCAGTGAGGGGTATCGAACGTAAGCCCTGCCCGTGCAATTTTCGAAATTGCGAGCAGTTCCTGCCCAGCACTTCCAATAACAAGTTTGCTAGAATTGTCGTCGTTAGTGATCAACCTTAACCCGCCATTCTGATACTGTCGGAAGACCATCAGCAGAGGTTTCATGCCGCCGATTCCCATCAAAAGTGCGCCCGCAAATTCCTGGAATATTCTTGCTGCCATAGTTGATTCTTCCGACGACGCAATCATTAGTAAGGACCTGAAAGGGAACATCACCAGCTGGAATGTCAGCGCAGAGCGCGTGTTTGGCTATCAGGCGGATGAAATCATAGGCCAGTCGATCATGTTATTGATACCGCCGGAATTGCAGCAGGATGAGGCTCATATTCTGGCAAAGATCAAGGCGGGTGAAAGAATCGACCATTTTCAGACCATTCGCAGGAAGAAAAACGGCGAACGCATGGAAGTTTCGTTAACCATCTCACCGGTTAAAGACGAACACGGAACGATTGTGGGAGCCGCCAAGATTCTGCGCGACATAACCAAACAAAAGAAATTGGAAGCAATTGTACATACCAGCGAAAGGCTTGCTTCCGTTGGCCGCCTTGCCGCGACCGTCGCCCATGAGATCAACAATCCGCTGGAAGCGGTTACAAACTATGTTTATCTGGCCAAACAGCACCCTAATCTGCCCCCCAAGGTTAAACAATATCTGGATTCCGCCGACGCCGCTCTGGCACGCGTCGCTCACATCGCCCAGCAAACATTGGGATTTTATCGAGAGAATTTTCAACCCACTAAACTCGTTATATCCGAGGTCATCGACGATGTTCTGGCAGTCTGCGAATGTAAGCTCAAATACAAACGGTTGGATCTGGAGCGGCGCGTCGACAGTGGTTTGACGATTTCGGGGTTCGAAGGCGAGTTGAAGCAGATGATCTCAAACTTGATAACCAACGCGTTCGATGCTTGCCAGGAGGGCGGCAAGATAATCATAGCTGCTCGCGCCTCCAGCCAATTCCGATCCAACCGGCGCGGAATTTGCATTACGGTGGCGGACAATGGGGCCGGGATATCCAGTCGAGACAAGCTGAATTTATTTACGCCGTTTTTCACGACCAAGAAAAGTCTGGGAACCGGACTCGGTCTTTGGATTACCAAGGAGTTGTTAGAAAAAAGAGGCGGGAGAATTGGCTTTCGCAGCCGTGCTACTGCTCCTTCCGGTACGGTGATGAGTCTGTATATTCCTGAAGCGCAAGATAATGTCGAAATGATTGGCTAACATGGATATTACTCAAGGTATTTGCTGCAAAGGAAATGCCGCCATTTAGCGGTGCGTAACCTGGGGGATCTAATGGGAAGCGGGTCCGCGACGCAAAGAGTACTGGTAATTGATGATGAGGTCGATATAGCGGACAGCTTGAAGGATATTCTAATTCTGCATGGGTACGACGCGGTGGCTTTCCACGATGGTCAATCTGCCATTGAGTCGGCCCGGAGTCAGTGTCCGGATATCGTGGTTTCGGATGTGGTCATGCCAGAATTAAATGGAGTCGATACTGTTACAGCCATCCATGAATTCTGTCCTGAGGTTCGTATAGTGCTGTTGTCAGGCCAGGCTTTAACTGTGGATATCCTTAATAAAGCGCGAGCATCGGGGCGCGAATTTGAAGTCCTTCCCAAGCCGATTCACCCGTACCTGCTACTTAAAAAGATTTCGCTTTTATCGTCGAACCCGTCCTAACAGGATTGTTCGAATCCTGCACGAGGTTAGTTTTCAGCGCTTGTCCGCAACCGATTTTTCTCAGCCATTATCTTTCGAACTGTCAGTAACAGCTGTTTAGCACCGCTGCCCTTGAGAATCCAACTATTGGCGATTCCCACTGCTTCCCCCGGCAATTGTCCAAAGCCGGAGAGCACAATGATTGCCAAGTTAGGGTTCAGCCGCTTCATATCCGTCGCGAGCGCAACACCATTAGTGTTGACCAGGTAGTAGTCTACGATGGCCAGTTCGATTGGTTCACTCTGCATTATGCGCATAGCTGCAGTAGCCGAGGGCGCCTGCCAGACCTGATGCCCGTCGCTTTCCAAAACTTCCTTGCGCGAGGCCATACCCTCGGCGTCATCATCCACACACAATATATTGGCCATATGAACGGACTACAGTCTAGCGCACGAAATGACAGCGGAATCGCTAAACCAGAAGAACAGATTCTTCGCCTGTATAGCAAGAATTAACCAATGCAATTACCGCGCGCAAGCTGCAAGGCTGGTTGCAACACATTTGGCCGACAGTATTTAGAAGGAGGTCAGCGCGGCCGCCTCGTCCGCGCAGATCTGGAGAATGTTGTCCATGCGAACCATTTTCAACACCATGCGGGCCCGTTCGCTGGGAGAAAAGAAAACACATTTGCCTCCTGCGCGGCGCGCGGAAGTAAATACCCGAACCAGCGCCCCCACACCCGAACTGTCAAGATCAGTTACGCGTGCGAGATTCACGGCCAGGAGTGTTGAGCCCGCAAGGATGAGCTGCTCCGCCCGGGAGCGAAAAACGTCCTCGGCGGGGCCGAGTCTTAGCGGTCCGTCCAGATCGAGAATGGTGATTCGGCCTGCCTGGCGGGTGCTGAGCTTCATGGTCCCCGCTTTTACGGCCAGAAACTATCCGAATCACCGTCGTTAAGCAAGCGCATAGAGAGAACTGTCTACGCCGGACTCGCGCTATTGCCTTTCGGTGCTGGCCGCTATATACCTTGCTGAAATTAGTTCCCCTGCCCCCGAGGTAGACATGCAGAGGACCTCTGAGTTGTTAGAGCTGGCGAGCGTAGCTCTTGCCTGCCGGGACCCAGACACTTTACTCAAGACGTTTTAGCTACATTTGATACCAAGGCCCATCGATTCACCGACTCGGCAAACAAAAAAGCTCCTCCCCGCATCACAAATCTTGGAACTATCCGGTGCCGTTTTTCGTTCGTCTAACAGAACATCCGCGTCGGAGGTTGATTTTTATGTGGAGTTTTCTTCAGGACCTACGCTTTGGCTTCCGGCAATTCCGCAAAGCGCCAGGTTTCGTTCTGACCGCGGTTCTGTCTCTAATGTTGGGCATTGGCGCGACCACGGCCATCTTCAGTGTTGTGTATGGCGTGCTCCTCGACCCCTATCCCTATAAGAATAATGACCGCATGGTGCACATCGAGCTCAACGACAAAGACGGTCGCGGTCCGTTGCTCATAAGCAATGGCGCCGGATTTTCCACAGTTCGTCATGCCTCTTCCGTGGAAGATGTCTTCTTCCAACAGGGGGAGCAACAAAATCTAACCGGCGATCAAATCCCCATCGCGGTTGACGTCGGCCTGTATTCCGCTAATTTGTTCGAGTTCATGGGCGTCCCGCCGCTTCTCGGCCGCGAATTCTCCACCGCCGACGCGCCCGGGGGTAACCCCGCACCGGTAGCCGTGCTCAGCTATCTTTTCTGGCAGCACCAGTTCGGTGGCAGCCGGGACGTTCTTAATAAATCGATCGAGCTCGATCACAAGCTTTATACCGTCATTGGTGTAGTGCCGCCACGCTTCACCTGGGGCGACTCCGACGTCTATCTGCCTGCCGTACCCACGGGGGCCCAGCACGACTACTGGCTTGCTTTCGTTCGGCTTAAACCCGGGGTTAAATTTCCAGCCGCCGCGTCGGAATTCCAAGCCATAGCGGACGAATTCGCGAAGAACGACAAGGAATATCCGCAAAACCGTCGCGTCGCTATTGTTACTCTCAACGAACAAATTCTTGGCAAGTTTGCTGGAACACTCGGATTGCTCTTTGGCGCGGTTCTCACGCTACTGGTTATCGGTTGCGCCAACGTAAGCATTCTTCTTCTTGCTCGCGGGACGGCGCGACAGCACGAGCTGGCCGTGCGCGCTGCTGTGGGTGCTGGTCGCAAACGGCTGGTGCGGCAGCTGCTCACCGAGTCTGTGGTGTTGTCCGTTACGGGAGCGTTGCTCGGTGTGGTCGCGGCCTACAAAGGTGTCACCTGGATCGTCGCCGCGCTGCCCATCTTTTCTTTTCCGCATGAAGCTGCGATTCATGTCAACGCCCCTGTTCTCATTTTCAGCGCCAGCGTCGCAATACTGACCGGCGTTCTTTTCGGTATTTCGCCTGCCTGGCAACTATCTATTCCACAGATTGGAGCGCTGGTTCAAGCCAGTAGCTCCAAACATTCTGGCAGCGCCAGCAGCCGCAAAAGCCATCGCATCCTCATCGCGGGCCAGCTTGCTCTCACGTTACTGTTGATCGCTTCCGCCGGCGCTGCGCTCAAAGCCTTCCAAGCGCGGCTGCACACGCCGCTCGGCTACGATCCAAACAATGTTCTCTCGCTTAACGTGGGCTTCCCCAAAGGGGCTAATCCCACCTGGGAAGGGCGCCTCAACGCCCAGGAAGCGGTGCGCAAAGTCATCGCGGAAGTTCCCGGCGTGCAGGACGCCAGCATCTCCACCACCTGGTTTCCCGGCTTAGGTGGCTTCACCGGCAAAGTCGAAATCCAGAGCCGGCCGCAGTTGACCGATGCACAAGCTATGTTGTGCGCCGTCAGCTCCCACGAATTTTCCACGCTGCGCATACCGCTCATCGCTGGCCGCACCTTTGACGAATCGGAAAATCTGCGCGCCGCGCACTTCGCGGTCGTCAATCAAGCCTTCGTCAAAGAATTTTTAGGGGACACGAACCCCATCGGCCAGGGCGTGCGCAGCCCCATGCTGAAATTGGAGCGCCCGGAATTATTATTGGCGCAAAAACCGGATGATTGGTTGCAAATCATCGGAGTAGTCGGTGACGCGCGCAATAACGGACTTAATCGCCCCGTCAAGCCGGCCGTATTCTTTCCCTACAGTTTCCTTTTGCCCACCGACGTTTCGCTGTTAATCAAGACCACCACAAATCCCGACACCATGGTGAACTCCTTCAAGGAACGCTTGCGCCAATACAACCCCGAGCTGGTCACCGGCCGCTTTAACCGGACCTTGTTGTGGTGGCTGGATACGCAGGGTTGGGGCCAGGATCGCTTCATCGCCACGCTCTTCGCGATGTTTGCAATATTTGCGCTGGCGCTTGCTGCCACAGGACTTTACAGCGTGGTCTCTTTCGGGGTCTCGCAGCGCACTCAGGAAGTCGGCATTCGCATGGCTTTGGGAGCTCCGCGAACTAGCATCGTGCGTTTAGTGCTGGCTTCCACTTCGACGACGCTGGGCATCGGCCTGGGGCTCGGACTAATTCTCAGCGTGGCGCTGCACCGGGTGTTTTCGTCTTGGTCAGGAGGCAATTCCCGTGATCCACTCACGTTGATGGCGTCTTCTTTGATTCTGGTGTTCGTCGCGCTCATCGCCTGCCTCGTTCCGGCATGGCGCGCCGCCACCATAGACCCCATGCGCGCGTTGCGCACCGAGTAACGTTTCTGAATAGGTTTTACCGCTGCTAATGGCGGTGTCCGCTCACTAATCGTCCTGAGCGTTGTCTACCTTGGCAGGCTTCTTATTTTCGCGGGTGCGAATCGTGCGAGGAGATGCATTAGCTACGCCGGTGGACTCGCGAACCATCAATTCTGGTTCAACGATGATTTGTTCGCGGTAGCGCTCTGTCCCATGGAGGCGATTCAGAACGCATTGCGCAGCTATTCTTCCTATGTTGATTAACGGCTGACGGATGGTGGTGAGGCGCGGATTGTGAAAGCTGGCGGAGCGGATGTCATCGAAACCGATGACGGAAACGTCGCCGGGAACATTCATGCCCAAGTCCTGTAATGCGCGAATTGCGCCGATGGCCGAAATGTCGTTGAAACACACTAGCGCGCTGAAATATTTGCCCACAGAAAGCAGCCGCTGGATCGCTGGATAGCCCAATTCCGGCGACGTTGTGTCGCGATCGAGCTGCAGTGTGAGGTCTGGATCAATCTTGATTTTGATTTCGCGAGCGACTTGCAGCAAATGCTGCCAACGTTCGTCCGAGTCCGAACTGAACGGTTGGCCGCGCATGAAGGCGATGTCTCGATGACCCAGCGAGTACAAGTGGCTCAGCGTGAGTTCCGCGGCGAAGCGGTGATCCAGTAACACGTTGGTCACGCCGGTGATCGGTCGATGGCCGGCCACCGCAACAACTGGGATTGAATAAGGATGCTCGAGCGCGGTGTCTATGGTGATCAGAGCTTCAGCACCCCGATTGATTAGCATCTGGCCGTATTCTTCCACCAGGTTTTTGCGGTGGCGATGATGAGCTGTGAAATAGAAATACCCAGCCTCGATAAGATGGTCGCCAATGCCACTCATCACTTGGGTGTGATAACCGTCGCCGAGTTCTGGAACGAGAATGCCGATCGTGAGGGTACGACGATTGCGGAGCGAACGCGCGAGCAGGCTAGGCTGGTAATTTAGTTCTTTAGCGGCGGCTTTGATGCGATCGCGGGTAGCCTGGGGAATGTTTCGGCCCGGAACATCATTGAGCACGACGGAAACGGTCGCAGGATTCAAACCCAAATGCTGGGCCAGCTTTTTCAAGCTGGTTGGTTTGTTCGACGCTGCCATTGCAGTTGTGTTGGTGCCGGTCGCCACCGAGTCGCCGACTGCGACGGTCGCGGAGACTTCCGGATTTTCCCCTTTTCGCATGCTAGCGCAAATGAGGGCGGTCCACCAGAAAGGTCACCACTGCAAGGTGGTCACGGAATCTTCTTCTAGCGGCAAGTCCAGGACGTAATTTCCTGACATGACCGGGACGCTTTGTTTCGCGCCTTTGTTGCTGACCACCAGAACGTGGCTGCCATTGGGATTCTCGCAGGCTACGTGATGAACGCCGATAACGTCTCCGTAAGAGGCAATCACTCGCGCATTGCGCTGGATGGCTTTTGAAAAATGCGTGAAGGCCCAGTATTGCCCGCTGCGTGTGAGTTGCCCGGTCTTGGAATCGATGGTCACCAAGCCGCCGCAGTTGAATGGGCCGATGTTTGGTTTGCCGGCCTCATCCAAAAGGAAGTTCCAGCCGACCACGCACTCGCCCCAGTTTCTGAGCACCGCGATCATGGTCTCCGACCACTTCGTCCAGTCTGTCGCGTATTCGCCGCCGATGCTCGGTCCTCCTTCGGTCCACAACATACTCTTGGCGGGAAATGCTTCGTGCACCCGGCTCATCGCGTCCGGGGTCCCCACGTAGCCATGCCAGGCGACTGCGCTTACATACTTGTTCAGAAGAGGATCACCCAGTTCGTCCAGGACGCGTCCCCAAAGATTGAAATTGTGGTCGAGAATCCAGATTTTGGTGTCTAAGGAAGCCCGTTCGAGCGCGGGCCCGAGGTAATTTTTGACGAAATCGATCTCGTATTCCTGACCCCACAGGGAGGCCGGCATTCGTCCATCCTGATCGGTATCCACTTCATTTTGGACCGAGACGGCCGCGACTTTCACACCTTCGGCGACATAATCGCGCAAGAAGCGCACAAAATAATCAGCGTAAGGGGCAAAGTATTTTTTGCGCATGGAACCGCCAAGCATGGTGCCGCTGGCTTTCATCCAGCCTGGTGGACTCCACGGTGTGCCAAAAAGGAAGAGGTCGGGATTTGCTTTGGCGGCGGCACGCAAAGTCGGCAAAATGTACTCGCGATCGTGGGCGATGCTGAAACGCTGGAGTTGCGGGTCAGGTTCCGGGCTTTCGTCGAAGCTGTAAGCAGTGGTGGAATAATCGCTCGCGCCAATGCAGACGCGTGCAACCGACAAGCGTAGGCCGGAAGTTGAAAAGAATTCTGCCAGCAGCGCTTCGCGCGCACGCGTATCCATACGATTGAGCAAATAGCAGGACGCATCCGTAAGGGCGGCACCGAATCCCAAAATGCGCTGAAGCCGAAGTGCGGGATCCAATTGAATAACCGCGGAGAAGGAAGGACCAGCGGAGCGCCAGGTTAAAGAGGATACGGGCTCAAATTTGCGGTCTCTTGATGTGACCCATGCCTGCGCTGGCGGCTGAGCCGAAAAGACTGGCAGCGCTGAGGCGGCACAGGCGGATACGGCGGAAACGCCCAAACGAATGAACTCGCGGCGGTTTTTTCGCATCATTTTCAATCCCCGGACCTCGCGCATTGAGATAACTAGTACTTTAGCGATCCTGAAGCATTAGACAAACGATTGCACAAGACCTACCAAAGCGGACGAGCGACACTCGGGAATCATTAGGCAAGTACGCGGTAACCCCGCCAAAATGTTCCGAAAGTTCGATAAGTCCATAAGACAATCGTGTTGTCTGCGTACCCTATCAAATTTTTATCTTGACCGCATTATTATAATGAATGTATTATCCCGCCCAAAGTTGCGCGGTCGGTTCGTGTCGAGAGCAAACGATTGTTTAAAGCGTTCGTTTGAAGAATCAGGGCCTCTTTGTTGCACCGGTCAGGACCGCGCCGATCGATTGGTTGGGGTGCGCTGTTACGTCTAAAGCGATTTCGTGGAGGTCCTTGATTATGAACGTGATGCTTCGATGGGTGCTGGTTCTTTCAGTGCTGCTAATGGCGGTTAGCTCTACGTTAGCCCAAAGTACCAATTCTGGAGATATTCGCGGTACGGTAATGGATCCCTCCGGGGCCGCAGTACCGGGCGTGGACGTTACCCTGACTAACGTGGATACCGGTGAAGTGCAACACTTCACGACGAATGACAGCGGTATCTATGATACGGCTTCGACCAGAGCGGGAAACTACAACATAACGTTTACAAAGCAGGGCTTTAAGCAGCTGACCCGCGGGCCATTCAAGCTCGAAGTTTCTATCATCACTGAGGATGCGACCCTCGAGGTTGGTCAAGTCCAGGAAGTCGTTACCGTTGAAGACACCGGCCAGGCACCGTTGCTTCAGACGGAAAGCGGCCAGCAACAAACGATTCTTGAAGGAAGAACAATCGAGGCTCTTCCCCAAATTGGCGCGGGTATCACGGGTAATGACTGGGCCAATTTCAACATATTCCTAGCTGGAGCCTCCAGCGCGCCCACGCAGCCAACCTCGGAAGGCAGCGGCGCATACAACGCGGGAGACGCCGTATCTATCAACGGCAACCTGCCGAACTATGCGAATTTCCTTGCTGATGGCGCAACGGTGGTGCTGCCTGTCAGCGGAAACGTCGATAACTCCATATTTGAAAGCATTTCCGAAGTACAGGTAACCACGTCTTCTTTCTCCGCACAGTACGGCATCGGTGGCGCGGTATTCAATCAGATCAGCAAGAGCGGGAGCAACAGTTTTCACGGTTCGGCGTATGAGTATTGGCAGAACGATGCACTCAATGCGTCTAACTTTTTCCTCAACGGCAATGATCAACCGGTTAAACCTTCGATCCGCTACAACCAATGGGGCGGTTCCGTTGGCGGTCCAATCCTAAAGAACAAACTGTTCTTCTTCTTTGTGCGGGACAAGATCACCAACAATGGCAGCGGCAACCAGCACACCAGCACGGTCCCTACGGCAGCGGAAAGGACCGGGGATTTCAGCGCCCTGCCCTTCACCATTTACGACCCGACGACTGCAGGGGTGGGTGGTACGCGAACGGCGTTTCCCGGGAACATCATTCCGACTAATAGAATTGACCCCGTGGCGCTAAAGGTCCTCAGCTACTACCCGGCTCCCAACGCTGGCGGTCCTGGCGCCACAGTGAACAATTACATTTCCTTTTCGCCTTCGGAGAATCCCAATCTCCGTTACTTTGGCCGAATCGATTACGACCTAACCAAAAATAATCGCGTGACCTTTTCGATTACCGCGAAAAATAACCCCGGTCAGAACTTCAATCAATGGCCGTGTCCTATGAATTGTTTCTCCGGCGATATTGACGGCTATAACGTGCAATTGTCCGACACCTGGACCATCAGTCCCACCCTGGTTAACGAAGTCCGTATGGGCTACACCAAACAGGGCAACTGGTTCGTGCCGCAAAGCCTGGGGTTCAACGCCGCCACCACCCTTGGATTGCAATATTCCGAGGCCAACATTTTTCCAACCTTCAATCTCAACGGGAACTGTTGCACATCGTTAAGTCCAGGCACCAACGCGATTTACATCGAAAATCTGTATGACCCCTCGGACGTCGTCACCTTGATCAAGGGCCGCCACATCCTGCATTTCGGCGCCGAAGTATTGATGGGAGAAGGCAACACCACTCCGTGGGGCAACGTCGATGCTGGGCAGTTTACTTTTACGGGCCAATATACTCAGCAAAATTGCCCGGCGGGGTCAACCACTTGTACACCCGGCGGCTCCAGCCTTGCGGACTTTCTCCTCGGGGACGTCGAGAACTGGAAGGCCACCAACCAAGCTGTTACGTACATGCGTATCAAAGATCCGCAGGTCTTCGTGCAGGATGATTTCAAGGTTAAGTCAAATCTAACCGTTAACCTCGGTCTACGCTATGAAGCCACCACCGGCATGAGCGAACTGCACAATGCTATCGGTGGATTCGATCCCACTCTCACCAATGCTTTCGATGGGTCGAAGGGCTCCATGTGGTTCGGGGGTCAAGACGGACGAACTACTTTGCAACAACCCATTCACAACATCTTCCTTCCGCGTCTAGGTTTTTCCTGGGCGCCGGGCATGTTCAAAAACACCACCGTACGCGGCGGCTTTGGAATGTACGCGTATAACTTCAGCGAGGACACTTATGGTAACGGCTTGGGCGCCGGTTCTACTGGGACCAACACCGGCAATGCGACCGACCCGAATTCAGGAGCTGGACCTAACCCGCTGGTTTCTCTTTCGGCGTCAGCCGCGACTGCAGCTCCCATTCTGAACTATGTCACCGGTTCACCGGCGGCCAGGGACCCACTCACGTACGTTACTCCAGCCCATCCGCAGAACGTAACCTTCACCCCTTACTATGTTCCAGTGGGCAGGATCAGTGAGTGGACCTTTAGCATTGAACATCAGTTCGCACGTGACTACGCGGGCTCCATCGCCTATGTCGGAAGCCACGGGTCTAACCTGCAGTTTCCGACCGACCTCAATCAGATTACCAATCCGACCGTTCTGGCAGCAGGGCCCACTACCCAGGCTGAGCGACCCTACCCGCTGTTCGGCAACATCACTGGTAATTACTACAATGGCATCTCCAACTACAACGCGCTGCAGATTGGAGTAGTGAAGCGTTATTCATACGGACTAACGTTCCAAGCCAACTATGTCTGGTCGCACTTCCTGGATGATCAGGACTCAGGAGGCTGGGGCAGCCGTGGTGGAGTCCAAAATTGGCAAATCGGAAATGATCCAGCCGCCAATTATGGGAATTCCAACTTCGACGTTCCGCAGGCGTTCAAAGCCATCGTTGCCTACGAATTGCCATTCGGACGCAATAAGACCTACCTTCACAACGGCGTTGTGAGCGATGCCCTTGTCGGAGGATGGCGCTTGTCTGGAACGTTCATCACCCAAAGCGGAAATCCGTTTATGGTATACGACAGCAAGAATAATACCTATTCGCAATGCAGCGGTTGCACCGTGTATCCGAACCTCGTCGGCAACCCCTTCTCTAACGTGCCTGCGGGCTACTACTTCAATCCAGCGGCCTTTGCTCAGCCAGCGCCTGGGACATTTGGTAACGAGGGCAGGAACGCGTTGCGCGGACCCGGCCTCACCGTCCTGAACCTGTCGTTGGGCAAAGATTTCCACTTCGGCGAGCGCTTCTCGCTGCAAATACGAGCCGATTTCGTCAATGCTTTCAATCATCCGAGCTTCCAGTTTCCTCACAGCGATATCGGATCTGCATGCGTCGGAACAGGCGGCGTGGCCGCGTCGTGCACAACCTCAAACTTTGGCATTATCGATTCTTCTGCTCCTGGCTTCGGCCCGGGAAACAGCAACGGTATTGCCGTGGCTCCACGCAGCGGTCAGCTGAGTGCCCGCTTCACTTTCTAACCATTGCCCTAGTCGAGGGGAGGGACGGCGTTATTGGCCGTCCCTTTGTTTTTTCCAACATTATTTTTTCAACGGCCGCGCCAGGCAGAACAGCGGCTGTTTGTCTTACACTTGCCGGATGACTATGAACGTTCCCCTTTTATCCCTGGTGCTGCTTGTGCTTTTCCCTTTTTTTTGCCGCGCGCAGTCCGCGACCAGCAGTCAGCAAACGATTCAGGCCCATAGCCGCAAGGCTCAGGAAGATCTTAGTCAGAACAGGCCCGATCTAGCCATACCGGAATTTCGAGCCATCGTGGCCATCGCGCCGAACAATGTCGACGCGCGAGGTAATTTAGGCGTTCTGTTGTTTTTTCAGGGGGCATATTCGGAGGCCATCCCACAACTGCGTGCTGCGTTGAAGCTGCAACCGGGCATTTGGAAAATTCAGGCGCTATTGGGCATGGCCGAGAAACGAACCGCTGATACGAGAGCCGCGCTCAACGACCTCGAGAAGGCCTTCCCTAATTTGAAAGAAAAGAAGGTACGAATAGATGCCGGGTTGGAGTTAGTGGAGATTTATTCCAGGAATGGCGATTTGGATAAGGCAGCCGCGACTGTGAGCACTCTTCGTGCGCTCGATCCAACCAATGTTCAAATTGTTTATAGCGCGTATCGCCTCTATTCGGACCTTGCGGACGAAGCCAGGCTCGGTCTGATTGTGGTGGCCCCAAAATCGGCGCAAGTACATCAGATGATGGCTCACGAACTGGCTCGGCAGGGTCAAACCAAAGAGGCCATTGAAAACTACAAAATCGCGTTGCAGCTGGATCCTAAGCTGCCCGGTCTTCATTTTGAGTTGGCCGAGTTGATGAATACTTCCGCGGAGGCAGGCGGGCCTGAGGAGGCGGAGAAAGAATACAAAGCGGCCCTGGAAGTGAACCCTTCCGATGAGAAATCCGAATGCCGGTTGGGAGATATTGCCGCGCAGCGCGGAGCGCTTGATGAGGCCCAGCAGCACTATTCTCGCGCCTTACAGTTGCAACCGGATGACACCGACGCCATCGTTGGACTGGCTAAAGTGATGATGTCGCTAGGCCAAATGGAAAAGGCCGAGGCACTGCTTAAACACGCGACGGAAGTCGACCCTACCATCGCCCAGGCTCATTTTCGACTCAGCACCATTTATCGTCAGACCGGCAAGACCGAAGATGCCAAGCGCGAGCTGGCGGAATACCAAAAATTTAAGGACATGAAGGAAAAATTGAAGACTATTTACCGGACCATGCGACTGGAACCCTCTACGCGGGAGCCTGACGATGCCGAAGCAAACAACTGAACATTCATCGACGTCCGTAGCGGGATTGCGGGCTGCGGGAGCGAGACAGCTTCTGATACCGGCGCTTGCGGTGTTATCGGCTACCGCTGTGTCGGCAGCAGGACCCTCCTACTATCCAAGCCGGCTGCAAGATTCGAAGGCGGTCTATTTGGATAGCGCTGAGTTTTCCGTTCGCGGTGATGGCCAAGCGGACGACACTGACGCAGTACAGTCCGCAATTAATAAAGTGCAGCAGGAAAAAAATCAAGGCATCGTGTTCGTTCCCGCGGGCCGCTATCGCTTGAGCAGAACGATTTATGTTTGGCCCGGCATCCGGCTTATTGGTTTCGGCGCGACGCGCCCTACTTTTGTGCTGGCGCGCAATACGCCGGGCTTTCAACAAGGACCGGCCTACATGGTGTTTTTTGCCGGTTCGCGTCCCGCTGGATTTAATAATGTTGGCGCATCTAACAAAGGAGGGACGGAACGTCCTCCAGACGCAAATCCGGGAACGTTTTATTCCGCGATGAGCAATATTGACATTGAAATTCAGGACGGAAACCCTGGGGCGGTCGGGATTCGCGCGCGGTACGCCCAGCATTGTTATTTGTCACACATGGATTTTAATCTCGGCTCCGCTTTGGCGGGAATTCACGATGGCGGCAACATAGCCATCGATCTGCACTTTCACGGCGGGCAATACGGAATTTGGACCCGCAAGCCTTCGCCTGGATGGCAATTCACAGTGATGGATTCCAGCTTTGAAGGGCAGACCCAGGCGGCCATTCGTGAGCACGAAGCCGGGCTTACCTTGATTCGTCCCAGCTTTAGCAACGTTCCCACGGCGATTTCTATCGATGCCAATTACGCCGATGAGTTATGGATCAAGGATGGGCGCTTCGAAAATATAAGCGGTCCGGCGCTAGTCATCAGTAACGAGAATAATCCGCGAACCGAGATCAATGCGGAAAATCTGGTGTTCCGCAAGGTCCCGATATTTGCGGAGTTTCGGGAGAGCGGAAAGAAGCTGCAGGGGCCCAGCGAGCAATTTGTCGTCAAAACTTTCTCGCACGGTCTTCATTTCGATGACATCCCGGCCCCAAATGCCGCACCGAATAAAATTCAAACCGTATTTGAAGCCGCTCCGCTTACGCATTTGCCTGCGGCCGTGCCTTCGGATATTCCGGACCTGCCTTCAATGGCGTCCTGGGCGAATGTTCGTGACTTGGGCGCTCACGGAGATGCCAAGACCGATGACACCGAAATACTTCGCAAGGCCATCGCCGAGCATGCCGTTCTTTATTTTCCCGCGGGCCAATATCTGGTTTCAGACACTATCGCGCTGAAGCCCGACACCGTTTTGATCGGATTGCACCCCAGCACCACGCGGTTGTTTCTCGCTGATGGAACCCCCGCGTTCCAGGGAGTGGGGAACCCTAAGCCCCTGCTGGAAACTCCTTCCGGCGGCAAAAACATTGTTACGGGAATCGGGCTTTACACCAATGGAATTAACCCGCGCGCCGTTGCTGCGCTATGGAGGTCCGGAAGCCAATCTTTACTGAGTGATGTGCGCTTCCTGGGAGGACATGGAACGATTGATCCCGATGCTTCGGCGGAAGAAAGCAAAAAAGTCTGGAGTCAGATTTATAACAACACGCACACGGCGGATTCCAACCTGAATCGTCGGTGGGATGGCCAGTATCCAAGTTTGTGGGTGACCGAAGGCGGAGGGGGCACGTTCGTAAATATCTGGACGCCCAGCACGTTTGCGCAGGCGGGATTGTATGTATCGCATACCTCGACGGCTGGCCGGATATATCAGCTGTCCAGCGAACATCACGTTCGCAATGAAGCGGTCTTCGATGACGTTTCCAATTGGCAGGTCTTTGCGTTACAAACCGAAGAAGAGCGTGGCGAGGGTGGTTTTGCTTTGCCACTGGAAATTCGCGATTCGAAGAATATTTTGATTGCGAACATGCACATCTACCGGGTCGTTAGCGCTTATCAACCCGCACCCTACGCGATTCTTGTGTCTCGGTCTACCGACATACGCTTGCGCAACATCCATTGCTATAGCGACAGCAAAGCATCCTTCGACGACGCTGTATTTGACCAAACATCCGGCGCCTATGTGCGGCAACGCGAATTCGCGTGGGTTGATATTTCTGGGAAGCCCGTGGCCACCAAGGCAAAATCAAATTCAACGGTGCTGGATGACCAGGCCGATATGAAAAAATTGGCTGGCGGCTTCTTTAATATTTCTGGAGGAGCTGTCGACAAGGACGGAAATGTTTATTTCGTCGACGCCAAATGGCAAGCCATTTACCGGTGGTCAGTCGCGGACAAACAACTCTCCAAAGTAAGAGATAATCCACTTGATCCTGTGCAGCTTGCTTTTGACCGTGCTGGAAACCTTATGGTCATTTCCTATGCGGGCAACGGCACCGTGTATAGTTTTGACCCTCACGCCAAATCCGCGGAAATCACCCCTCTGAAAGCGCAGCCTGCTGTTGCGCGTCCGGGACTCACGGCCATTCTTCCAGTAGATGTGTGGCGGAACGAAAATGACTTCGTGCAAGCCGTCTCCACAAAAAAGCCATACCAGTTTGTCTCCGTCGATGGCACCACGTTTATTCCAGCCGGGAACGATTTTGTGAGCGGCGAATTATATTACGGTTCGAAGATTCACGACGTGCTTCGGGCCTTTGGCATGGCGCCGGTGCTTGTCGGTAAGAAATTTTATATCTCCAATGAAGAAGAGCAAAAAACGTACTCCGCCAGCGTAGATTCGTTTGGCGGGTTCGAAGATCTGAAGCTCTTTCAAGAAGTCGGTGGCGAAAGCGTGGCCACAGATCAGGCTGGCAATGTGTACATTGCCGCAGGGCAAATTTTTGTGTATGACTCCGCGGGAAAATACCTCGAAACGATCGCAGTTCCTGAGCGGCCGTCGCAGCTTTTATTTGGCGGCGCTGACGGCAAAACGTTGTTCATTGCGGCACGCAGCTCGTTATATGCCGTTCAGACGCGCTCCAAAGGAAACTAGCACACCGTTGTTCCTCTACTCCGCTGGTACAAACGATTCGACGCGTAAACGTAAAATCATCGCGAAACGCTCGTTTGCCTGTGCTGTTGTCGTAGTTCCGTTGCTATTTGCCACGGTGTCATTTTTGTCGGCGCAAACGCCTGGAGATAGCGCTTCGACGCAAAAAACTTCCGCGCAGAAACAGAATGCGGATAAATCTCCGACAGCAGTTCCGCCTTTTCAACCCGCGCAACTGCCTCAACTCGTCGATATCACCGCTTCCACAGGAATAAAATTCGATCATCTTTCAAGCCCTGAGCAGAAATACATCGTGGAATCCATGAGCGGTGGCGTGGCTTTGATTGACTACGACCGCGATGGATGGCCGGACATTTTTTTTACCAACAGCCCCAGCGTGGAAATGGCGCAGGGCGGGAAGAAGGCCCGCAGCGCGCTATTTCACAACAATCACGACGGGACTTTCACGGACGTCACCGACAAAGCGGGGCTTGGCTATCCGTGTTGGGCCATCGGCGCGGCCGTGGGAGATTACAACAATGATGGATGGCCCGACCTGTTGGTGACCTGCTTCGGTGGCGTGGTGCTGTATCGCAATAACGGTGATGGAACTTTTACCGACGTGACAAAACAGGGGGGGCTCGACAAAGACAGAAAATGGGCCACCGGCGCTGCGTTTGGAGATTACGATAAGGACGGCTGGGTCGACTTGATCGTGACTCATTACGCGGACATCAGTCTCGAGAATCTTCCCGCATTCGGCTCACTCAAGACTTGCAAGTATCGGGGAATTGACGTGCAGTGCGGTCCGCGCGGGTTGAAGGGTTCCCCGGACATCCTCTATCACAATAATCATGACGGAACCTTCACCGATGTTTCCCAGCAAGCAGGATTGGACTCCTCAACGAAATTTCTCGGGCTCACAGCCGTTTGGTCGGATTTTGACAACGACGGTTCGCTGGGTCTTTTCATCGCCAACGATGGCCAGCAAAATTTCCTTTATAAAAATGACGGGCATGGCCACTTCACTGACGTTGCGTTTAACGCCGGCGTGGCGGTCAGCCAGGATGGCAACGAACAGGCCAACATGGGCGTGGCGCTTGGCGATTGTTTCCACGATGGGCACTTTTCTATTGCTGTAAGCCATTTCAGCGATGAATACACGACGTTATTTCGCAATAATGGCGGCACGAATTTCTCGGATATTTCCTACGCCGCAAACATCGCGCAAAGCACAACAAAATATGTGGGCTGGGGCGACGCGTTTTTCGATTTTGATAATGATGGCTGGCTGGATTTTCTGCAGGTAAACGGTCACGTCTACCCGCAGGTCGACTCCCTTGTTGGCGGTCCTAAGTATATGGAGCCGAAGCTACTGTATTTCAATCAACGCAACGGCACTTTCAAGGACATCACTAAGCTCGTCGGCCCTGCATTGGAAATTCCCCAGGTAAGCCGCGGAGTGGCCATCGGCGATCTGTTCAATGACGGCAAACTCGAAGTGGTCATCGAAAATCTGAAGGGTCAGCCCACCATACTGCGGCCGGAGGGCGGCCCAGCGAACCATTGGGTCAGTTTCGAACTAGAGGGAACGCAGAGCAACCGGCTCGCTCTGAATGCGCGAGTTAAATGTTTCGCGGGAGACCTGGTGCAGGAAAGCGAAGTGCTCAGCGGCGGCAGTTACCTTTCGCAGAGTGACTTGCGAGTGCACTTTGGATTGGGAACAAATACCCAAATCAGTAAGTTGGAGATCCTGTGGCCTTCCGGGAAAAAGGAAGTCTTCCTTGACCTGCACGCGGATCATTTTTACAAAGTGAAAGAAGGCGAAGGCACCGTGCGGTAGATTTAGCCGCATCGTGACGATTCGTACCTTCGCGTAGGTCGGGCTGGCTTGGGTTTTATGACCGAGTAGCGGGCTTATTCGTGTTGCTTGGTCGCGGCCCCTGATTTTGTTGCGGACTTGGGTTTTGTTGTGGATTCGAATTTTGTTGTGAATTTGAATTCTGCAAACGATTTTGGTTTTGCTGCGGATCCTGGGCTTGTCGCGGATTTGGTTGCCACAGCTCGCGTTCGGCCTGCAACCAATCTTCTACGTCACTACCTGGCGCACTTCCGCGCGACTCATATATTTCATAGGCGCGAGATTGAATCTGATCCGGCGTCACTTCTATGCGCTCTGATTTTGCCGGAGTTTTGCTCTGAGCAGTACCTGTGTTGGTCATAAGGCTCCTCTTCGACTAGCGTATCGATTTTCGCCGAGAACTGACGTGACTATTCGTCAAGAAACTATCGTCCATGTCTTCTACGAAATTAGTTTAGCCCCGGGTCACACTCGGAACAATCAGGTGTTAGCAGTATTCCCAACCGGACTCTGTACATTCACCCAATCCAAATGCAGCGCGATGAGCGCGCGATGAGGAGTGTTATTTGCCTCTGAAATATCTGTTTGTGAAGTGCCGACGAAACCAGCGGTTTCCGTTGCGAAACTCAGCAACTGACCGGCATTATTTCTCGCCTTTGTAAGAATTCCTTGATAAAGTGCCGCTCTAAGTAACAGGTTCGGGTCCTCTCGGAGGTCTGATGCCAGAACTGGATTTACGTCCATTGTCGCTGGGCGAAATTCTTGACCGCACCTTCGCTCTGTACCGCCGAAACTTTCTGCTGTTCTTTGGCATCACCGCATTGCCCCAACTCCTGGTGCTCGGATTTAATTTGTTCCAGGTGCTAGTTACTCGACGACCCGGAGCGCCGAGAGTGGTTTCCGGAAGCTCGATCGGTCTGGGGATCATCGGGGCGCTGTTGGGACTCTTCGTATACTTAGTCGCTTATCTTTTCGCGCATGGTGGCACGGTGTACGCGGTTTCCGATCTTTATCTTGGCCGCAGCACTTCCATCGGGGCGTCGTTGCGGCGCATGCGTGGGCAGGCCGGGAGCTTGCTGGGCGTGTTGATACTCAACGGCTTGGTGGTGGTTGTGGGTTTTATTTGTCTGATAATTCCCGGCGCTTACATGGCCTGCCGTCTGATTACCTGTGTACCGGCGGCGCTGCTGGAAAATCTCGGTCCGCGGGAATCGCTGGAGCGCAGCTTTGCGCTCACCAGGGATAACACCTGGCGTTCTTTCGTGATCTACCTGCTGTATTTTTCTATTTTTTACGCGATATTCTTTTTGCTGGCTTTTCCATTTTTCATGGCGATCGCGGTTGCGGTTTCGACAAAAAATCCAGGGATGGTCACTCTTTGGACGGTATTGATGCAGATTGGAAACTCGCTGGCGGCGATACTGGTTGCTCCGGTTTTTACGATTGCCAGCACGGTGTTTTATTATGATTTGCGAGTGCGCAAGGAAGCATTCGACCTGCAAATCATGATGAATCCTAATGAAGCTGCTCTGCCTGCTTCCACCGCGTTTCCTTCGATACTATCGTGAGTGTTCTGAGCCGCGGGTCCAGCAGCTTCGAATGAAACTTCGCGTATTCGCCGTTCTTATTATCCTGAGCGCTTGGCCATTAAGCAGCATCGCGATTCCAAAGCAAGCTCCGGCCATTTCTAATTCACAACCGGTAGAAAAAACTTACGACCTCGCCTCTTTCGCTGCCGAATTACTAAGGCTGGACGCGGAGCTTCAGAAAAAACCCTCCCCAAGCGGGATCAAGGAGTTGCGCGACGGGTTGCCTCCGACCTGGAATGTCTCCACGCCGGAACGCAGTTATTCGATTTCCACAAGACCGCTGCGGGATCAATTGAACGGAGACTCCACCGACGACGCGGAGACCTGGATAGAGCACCTGCAAGTGGAGGTGCAATCTGCGCAACGAGCTGAACGTCCCCCTTTCGCAGAAGCGCACGCGCGTTTGAATAACATTCTCGTCGCCAAAGATTTTGAAGGGGTGCGGCCACCAACGTATGCGGAGCTTCTTCGCGAGCGAGTTGCCGCGTGGCTCGCGAGGATGTTTGTGAAATTGTTCTCCGGGCTGTCGCGTCACCCGATTGGAGCGAAAGTATTGTTCTGGATCGTTCTGATCGCCGGCGTGGGGTTCGTTGCTCTTTGGATCTTCCGCTACCTCAGCGGCCGAGACTCCATAAATTTCTTTCAGCCCGGGCCCACAACCGTTACGAATCGTACGTGGCAGGAATGGATTCATGCCGCTCGTGAAGCGGCGGCGCGCGGAGATTTTCGCGAAGCGGTTCACTCCGCATACTGGGCTGGCGTTTCTCGTCTGCAAGAAACCGGAGCGTTGCCGCAGGACCGCACCAAAACACCGCGCGAATATTTGTGCATGGTCGGCACACAACCTTACGCAGCAGAAGTGGACGGCGCGGTGGAGGATTACAAGAAGCCGCTCACCGCGCTGACCACCCGGCTGGAGCGCATCTGGTACGCCAATCGCATGGCCGGCCTCGAAGACTTCGACGACACGTTGCGCCAATTGGAGGCATTGGGATGTTCCTTGGAATAGCGGGCCCGGACCGCAAGTTGCTGGTGATTGGCGGGGCTTTACTAATCGTCATGCTCACAGCTTCCGTGGCTCTATCGCCTCCGGAAAATGGCACGTCGTCTCCCGTCCCCTCCACGTATTCGACACAATCAGGCGGAGCGAAGGCTGCTTACATGCTTCTTTCGCAGCTGCATTATCCAGTGCGCCGCTGGGAAGAGCCACCAACGGAACTTCCAAAGGATGGCGACAATAATCTGCTGATCATTGCCAATCCGACGCAAATACCTTCCACAAAAGAACGCCAAGCGTTGGCAAATTTCCTGGAAAGTGGCGGGCACGTGCTGTTCACCGGAGCGGAAATTACGAACTTCTTCCCGGACGCGAAAATCTCAAGGAAAGCTTTGGATCCCGACTGGCTGACCTTTGCTCCGAGCTTGCCTAGCGGCATCAGCCGCAACGCATCGCGCGTTACTATTCAACCGGAGGCCTACTGGGACGAACCGAACGGAGAACAATTGGCGTTGTACGGGAACGCCGACTCGCGCGCGGTGGTCTCGTGGCAATTTGACGATGGCGCCTTGCTGTGGTGGTGCGGGCCGACGCCACTAAGCAATTCAGGAATTACCAAGGACGACAATCTGGCGTTTTTTTTGAACTCCGTTTCCATTGGCTCGCCGCAAAATTCTTATCGAATTTATTGGGATGAATATTTTCACGGGCAGCGCAGCTCGCTGTGGAGTTACGCGCGCAACACCCCGGTTACCTGGGGGCTGATTCAAATTGCGGTGGTCGCCGCCGCGGTGATTTTTACTTTCGGGCGGCGCAGCGGGCCGGTGTACCGTCAAATAATGGTCTCGCGGTTGTCGCCGCTGGAATTTGTAGACACGCTCGGCGGTTTGTACGAACGCGCCGGCGCGGGCTCATCCGCGGTCGCAGTTTCACAGTCGAGGCTTCGCTATTTGTTGACGCGTCAATTAGGAATGGCGGGCGATACTCCCGATGTCCAGCTTGCGCAGGCGGCCGAACAACGCCTTGGATGGAAGAACTTCAGCATTGAAAATCTGCTGGGCCGCGCCGATGCCGCCAGTCGCGTCGCGAAGTTGAAATCCAGCGAAGCGCTGCATCTGGTGCAGGAGTTGGAGCGTCACGCGCAGAAACTCGAAGTGCACCCACGACTTTCTCAGGAGAAAACCTAACTGTGGAACATCTTTCCGCGCTTTCCACCCATGTTCGCAATGAATTATCAAAAATAATCATCGGCCAACGCGACGTGGTCGATCAACTCGTGCTGGTACTCATCTGCGGCGGGCACGCGATCATGGAAGGCGTTCCGGGGTTAGCCAAAACTCTCTCCGTAAAATCGTTGGCGCGCATTTGCGGGCTCGGATTTCAACGCGTGCAGTGCACCGCCGATTTGATGCCGTCGGACGTCACCGGCACGAATGTTTTTGATTTAAGTAAAAATACTTTCTCCATGCACCGAGGTCCCGTTTTCACGGATTTGTTGTTGGTCGATGAAATCAATCGCACTTCTCCTCGAACACAGGCGGCTCTGCTTGAAGCCATGGAAGAACGGCAGGTCACCATCGATGGCGTGCGTTATCCGCTCCCGGATAATTTCACGGTTTTCGCCACGCAAAACCCTATCGAGTTTGAAGGCACTTACCCACTGCCCGAGGCGCAGTTGGATCGATTCCTGCTGAAAATTCACGTCGGCTATCCTTCGGCGGAAGACGAAACGGAGATTCTTGGCCGCTATGAATCGGGTTTCGATTCCCGCCGAGTGAATGAAATTAATCTTGTGCCGCTCGATCCCGCGCTACTTCCGGCGGCGCGGCAAGAGATTGGGAATGTACGCGTCGAGCCGGCGCTTCGTGATTATGTTGTGGCACTGGCGCGGCGCACGCGCGACTGGCCTGCTATTTCTCTGGGAGCGAGTCCGCGCGCGGTGATTGGTCTTTTCTTTGTCGCACGCGCGCTGGCAGGAATGGACGGCCGCGATTATTTGCTCCCGGACGACGTGAAGAATGCGGCTCTACCTGTTCTGCGTCACCGGATTTTGCTCAAACCGGAAGCCGATCTTGAAGGACTAACCGCTGATCAAGTCATCCGCCAGATTATCGGGACCGTCGAAGTACCCAAGTGAGTACCAAAATGAGCAAGGCGCTATGAACGAACCCCGGTCACTGGCTCCGCCGGAAGTAACTGCGCGTCTGAAAAAATCCGGCAAACTGCCGTTTGCATTCGGACCGCGATTTCTGGTGATGATGTTGCTGGGATTGCTGTGGTTGGTGCCGTCCTGGTGGGCGCCGCGTATGATCGCGGGGCTTTTCGTGTGGGATTTCCTGGTGCTCGCGGCGTTCGCGGTTGATTTGCTGCGACTTCCCAAGCCGGGCGATATCCAGGCGTCTCGACTCTGGGAACATGCGCCTGCGATAGCAACCGCCTCCAACGTCACGATCACGATAGAGAATTTTGGGCCTACCACGATACGGTGTGAACTGGTCGACGAGACTCCAGCATCGCTACGCAATTCGCCGCCAAACTTGGAATCGATTGTCCTTCCCAGGAATCCCGCACGCGTGAACTATCGGATTTTGCCCCGCGAACGTGGCGACGCTCGTATGGGCCGGCTCTTCGTGCGTTATCAAACGCGGTTTGGATTTGCCGAGCAATGGGCTGTCGCTGAAATTTCGCAAACGGTACGCGTGCTTCCTGACCTTGTGCAAGCACAGAAACATGCCTTGTATTTGATTCGTAGCAAGCAAGTGGAAATGGAAAAGCGGCGGCGCCGCCAAAAAGGTCAGGGCCGCGAGTTTCAAAGCCTCCGCGACTACCGGCAAGGCGATGACCTGCGCGACATTTGCTGGACGGCCACTGCACGCCGCCATAGCCTCACCACCCGTGTCTTTGAAATCGAGCGCAGCCAGACCGTGTGGATCGTGCTCGACGCCGGCCGGTTGCTGCGCGCGGAAGTGCGCGAGGACAACAGCGAACTGCGGCTTTCCAAATTGGACTACGCTGTCAATGCGGCACTATCGCTGGCGCAAGTGGCATCGCAATGTGGAGACAAAGTCGGTTTGCTGGCCTACGGCCGGAGCGTGCAACAGAATATTCCCGTTGGCCGTGGCGCGGCGCATTTGCGTACCTTCGTGGAAAGTCTCGCGCAGGTTCACGGCGAAGCTTCGGAAGCTGATCATTCTGGTGCGGCGCGTACTCTTTTGCAGGGGCAACAACGGCGCAGCTTGGTGGTGTGGATTACCGATTTTGCCGAAACGCCCACGCTCCCTGAAGTCATCGAATATGCAACACAGATCACCCGGCGGCATCTGGTGGTTTTCAGCGCGATCAGCCAGCCCGATCTGGCCAGCCTGGCGCAAACCATTCCGCAAACAACGGAGGATATGTACCGGCACGCCGCGGCGCTAGAAATAACACACCGTCGAGATTTGCTGCTGCGTGGCCTACGACAACGCGGCGTGTTTGCGTTTGAATTGGTTCCCGGCTTATTGGCGTCGGCAATGGTGAATCAGTATCTGGACATCAAAGAGCGGAATTTACTTTAGAAATTTTCGAGGGAATGGCGCTGGTAAAAAAAAGATAAGTGATCAACGCCGTGAAGAGGACCGCTCCCAGCGCGAACTTCATGGCCATGGGCGCCGCGCTCGGTGAAAAAAATCCCTCGATGACACCCGCGACGACTAGCATGGGGATCGTCCCAAGCAGCAGTCGCGTTGCGCGACCTCCCGCCAACTCCAAAGAATCGCGCCGCGAAAGTAGCCCGGGAAAAAGAAGTCCGCGAGCGATTTCCAATCCCGCTCCTCCGGCGATGAAAATTGCCGGCAGTTCCAGTGATCCGTGAGGTGCGACAAAACTCCACAACTGCAAAGCCATTCCTGCGCGTGCCGTAGCGGCTCCAATAACTCCCAACAATAATCCGTTGACTGCCAACATCCAGATGGTTCCCAAACCGCCGGTAATTCCCAGCGCGAACATGCTGAATGCGACGGATAAATTATTGGTCATAATTCCCGACGACGCTAAGGGCTTGATGGTGACGATGGAGTCCGTCCACATGTGCTGTTGTTCGATGGCATCGATCATGTGCGGACCCAGCAGCCGAAAAGCAAAATCAGGATTGCGCACCGTCAATATCCACGCCACCAAAGCGGTCACTAAACAGATGACCGTGGCCACAATTGTTTGCGGCAGCGTTTCCCGGAATATTCGTGGATAGGTAACGCGATAAAACTGCACCAGCGCGGCCACCTTGGGTTTGTGGCCCATATATATAAGGTTGTGGCTGCGACCCAAAAGCTGATTTAAGTAGGCCTTTAGTTGGCGGTTGCTAACATCTTCACGCACCGCGGCCAGGTCAGACGCGGTTTGACGGTACAATAGGCCCAGTTCTTTCAACTCATTATGGCTGAGCGCGGCAATGCCACGGCTCGATTGCTGCACTAACTGCTCAAGTCGAGCCCAGTACGGTTTTCTCTTTTCTACCCATCGGATGGTGATCATGTCTTCGGGCTTACTCGGCGACCGCGACGCTTCAATCTCGTTTGTCGACAAGCTTACCATCGAAACTCCAGAGCAAACCGCGCTGGATTTTCATGTTGCTGGAATCGGCAGCCGCTTTATTGCGCTGGCGCTCGACACTCTGCTGCAAACCGGGGCGGGTATAATTGTCGGAATCGCCGGAGGATTTTCCATCGCGGGCCTGGAGAAGTACTGGCCGAAATCCTCGATGTGGGGCGCGGCGCTGCTGATGCTGTTTTTCTTTCTTCTCTATTTCGGTTACTTCGCGATCTTTGAGGTTCTGTGGAATGGACAAACTCCCGGAAAACGCTGGACAAAAATACGCGTGATCAAGGATTCAGGACGCCCGCTCACTCCTGCGGAATCCATCGGCCGAAATTTAATGCGTATCGTCGATTTGATGCCCACGATGTACGCGGTGGGCATCGTGAGCGCTATTCTTACCAAGCAAAATAAACGGCTTGGCGACCTGCTGGTTGGTTCCTTGGTGGTTCGCGAATCGTCGCTCGCGGAAGTCAGGCCGGGATTTGGAACCCAGGCAGACGCCAGTTTCGCGAATCATGCTCCGCTTGGATCGGCAGGCTTATCCGCGGGCGATTTCGCCTTGATCGATTCATTTCTCAACCGGCGATTCGATTTGGAACCAACAGTACGCTTCCGCATGGCCGACGACATACTGCGCCGCCTGAAACCGCAGTTGACGCTTCCCGCTGAGAACAACCTCTCCAGCGAAAAAGTTCTCGAAGCACTAGCCTACGAACGCCGCGCCACCAGCCGCTACCTCTGAACCCTCTTATTGCCAAAGGGAATCCTTGCCCAAGATCGCGTTCCCATGAACAATGGAAAATCTAAGAATTAAATTGTGTGAAATTCGAATAGCGTAATCGCGTGTTTCGCGGCAGCGGCGCGCAATGAAAAGCGCGCATGCCGAGGAGCTTGGTCCTTGGGAACCACGAAATGAAGTTGAATGCAATCACCATTCTAGGCGTTTGGCTGTTGGGCTGGCCGACTGGGTTCGCCGCGAGTGCGCAGAGCACCTCATCGCCCCAATCACAAGCCGAAATTAACGAAGAGGCCCAGAAAGCCTATCGCGCGGGCATTGCGGCGGCAGCGAATAACGATTTCAAGACCGCCGAGGCGCAATTTGAAACCGTAGTTCGACTTGTGCCGCAGATCGAAGAAGGTCACACGGCGCTGGCCGAGGTGCTGTTGCGCCTCGAAAAACTCCCCCAAGCCATCAAGGAATTGGAAAAAGCGTTGGCGCTGAAGCCCGGCGATGTATCCGCCCAGACCAATCTCGCGCTGGCGTACGAACAAACCGGCGCCCACAAGAAGGCCATCGTCTTATTCAGTAAAATTGAAGCCACGGCGCAGCAAACTTCTGCTTCGGATTCTTCCCACGCACTTCCTTCCGCCGTTCATGAATCCTACGCTCGCGGGCTGGCCGCCACGGGTCAGGTCGGGCCAGCTATTTCTCAGATGAAGTTCGCGATGTCCGGGGCGCCGCAGCGCGCGGACCTCCATGACGCGTTGGGGTCGTTGGAGGCGCAGCAAGGCAGTTGGTCTTCGGCCGTGACGGAATTCCAGGAGGCGATTCGAATGGATCCGCGCTTTGCCGCGGCGCACCTGCATCTGGGGGCAGCGCTGCTCAGGCTGCAGCAGTTGCCGGCGGCGTTATCCGAGCTGAAGATGGCGGCGCAGTTGACTCCCAACAGTGCGGTGGCTGCGGTGGAGCTGGGCAAGGCGTTTGCCGCAAGCAATGAAGACGCCCAAGCCGCGGCGGAATTCCAGCGCGCCAGCAAACTGGATCCCGCATCGCTGGACGCCAAATATCAACTGGCGCTGCTGCTGCAGGGAAACGGCCACCACCTTGAGGCTATTCCACTATTTCGCCAGGTGGTGGCAGCAGATCCGAAAGACGCCGAGGCGAGCGCGAGCCTAGGATTAGCGCTGCTTCTTTCCGGAAACGCCAAGGATGCAATTCCGTTTCTGGAGCGGCGGCTCCGGCAAAAGCCCGGCGATGCCACGGCACATGAGAACGTAGCGGCAGCGTACCTGCAAATGAACGAAGTCGACGAGGCCATTCAGGTGCTGCAGTCCGGTCTCAAGAGCAATCCCAAAAGCTTCCAGCTGCACTACAATCTCGGACTCGCACTCAAATATAAGGATGACAATGCCGCAGCCATTCTAGAGCTGCAAGCCGCGTCGAAACTGAACCCCACAGCCCACGAACCGCATTACACCATGGGCATTCTTTTGATGCAGGATGGCCGTTACGACGAGGCAGCCAGCGAGCTTTCGCTGGCGATGAAGCTGCATCCCGAAAATGCCGACGGCTGGGCGACACTCGGCAGTCTCTATCGCAAGATGAACAAACTGCCGGAAGCCGAGAATGCGCTGCGCGAAGCGATTCGCCAAATGCCCGATCAGCCGGACTCTCACCTTACGTTAGCCACGGTGCTCACGCAGCAAGGTAAGGCCGCGGAGGCCGCCGCCGAACGCAAGAAGGGAGCGGAACTGGAACGCGTGACGATGAATCGACAGCGCGCCAACGTGTCCACGAATTCCGGTAACGCACTGCTGAAAAAAGGGCAGGTCACCGATGCCATCGAGCGCTACCAGCAGGCGCTCAGCGAAGATCCCAACTACGCCGGAGCTCATCGCGGATTAGCCAATGCGCTGGAACGCCAAGGCAAGACCGAGGAGGCGGCCGCTGAAAGGCAAAAGGCGGAGGAGTTGGAGAAGTCCCAGCCGTAACTGGCCCTGTCGGCGGATTATCTTCTGATATCTCGCCATTTACAGACGCTTTGTGATGCGCTATACCAGAAGCCACAGCAGGCCCGCCGAGGGCAAGAAAAACGGGGCGACAGCTCCTTCTTGCGGCAAAATAGTTGCGCAAAGTTCGGATGACCGGCAAATGCAGCGCTTTGTGAACCGCGTTGCCACGCCGATTATGCAGGTACACCGCGATGATGTCTCAGACAGGCCGAATACTTGTTTGCACCGTCGGTTTTCTGATGGGCATGACTTTGCTCGCAGGGACGCTGCACTACACGAGCCATGCACAGGCTCCCGAAACTCCCCCCGTGCAAAATTATTCCGACACCACACGACAGTCCTACGATTTTCATTTTGGCAAAGATAACTTTTCTCTTCCCGGCAATGCCGCCACCGTAGGCAACGAATTCATTTCGCCCGCTGCGTTTCCCGAGCCCGAGTACTGCCAGCATTGCCACGAAGAGGCTTACCACCAGTGGCGCCAGTCGCTGCACTCTAATTCTTTTCGGACGCCGTTCTACCGCGCCAGCGTCAACATTCTGGTGCGTACCAAAGGCATCGAGTTCTCGCGGCACTGCGATAGCTGCCACAATCCGGTTGTGGTGGTCTCCGGCGGATTAACGAAAGATTCCCACGTCGATCGCTCCTTCGACAAGAACGGTTTGACCTGTACTACCTGCCACTCCATCCAACGATTGCAGTCTACTTCCGGCAACGGTGGTTACGTCATGGGTGTCCCCGCGGTGATGGTGGACGAGAATGGCAATCGCATTCCCGGCAAGGTTCCCTATGACGAAATCATGGCGCATCCGGAGCGGCACTCGAAGGCGGTCATGCAGTCCTTTTATCGGACGCCGGAATTTTGCGCCGCCTGCCACAAAGCCAACTTGCCGAATCCGCTGAACGATTACAAATTCATCCGTGCCTTCACGGTTTATGACGAGTGGCAGAACTCAAAATTCTCGAAGCGCAACCCACTTACGTTTTACACCGCCGATTTCAACACCTGCCAGGGCTGCCATATGCGTCGCGCACAGGCGACGCTGACCGAATACGGCGCAAAAGCGGGATTCTTCTCTTCGCATCGCTGGCTGGCAGGGAACACCGCGGTGCCGTTCTACTACGGCCTCGACGAACAACTGACAAAGACCATCGAGTTCCTGAAAGCCGGAAATTTTCTGAACGTAGATATTTTTGCGTTGAAAAAAGTCGGTGACGATCAGCTCATCGCGCCACTGGGTTCCGTACCCTTCAGCGTCGCACCGAACGACGTGCTGGAAGCGTACGTGGTCGTCCAGAACAAAAACATTGGCCACTCGCTGATTCCCGAAGTTCGCGACCTTTTCGAGGCCTGGGTTGAATTCACAGTGAAGGACGCCGCCGGAAATGAACTCTATCACAGCGGTTTCCTCAAGCCCGATGGCATGCTGGACACTCGCGCCCACAGCTTCACCAACCGCCCGGTGAATATCTCCGGCGAATTTGTCGACAATCACAAGGTCTGGACCATTCAGTCCGTGGCCTATGACAACTCCATTCAGGCTGGACGGTCTGCGCTGGTGCGCTATCAATTCCAAATTCCCGCAGATGTAAAGGGCGCCCTCAGCGTTACCGCCCGCGTAAATTACCGGCACCTGCGGCAGAGTTATTTAAACAATGTTTTCGGCGCCGATCACCCCCTCTACCCGGTCGTGGAGGTGGCGTCACGCACCCGTGAGTTAACTGTGGGCTCGAATAATCCCACTCCGCCCGCGCCCGCCGACAATCAGGACTGGATGCGCTGGAACAACGTTGCCATCGGATTCCTTGACCAGCAGCAGTATTCCGACGCCATGGCTGCTTTCGAGCAGGTCGTAAAGTTGCGGCCAGACTACGAAGACGGCTACGTGAATGTGGGCCTCACTTATATCGAATGGGAAAAATACGATCTGGCGCGGCCCGCGCTGGAGAAAGCGCTGCAGTTGCATCCGGATTACGCCCGCGCTCTCTACTATCTGGGGTTGGTGGAACGCCGCCAGGGACATCCGGAGGCGGAGGTTGCCGATCTGCAAAGGGTCGTCGAACAATTTCCGCAATCGCGGGATGCCCGCCGTGAACTGGGCATCGCCTACTACCAACAGCATCGTTCCGAAGATGCTCTGGTGCAATTTGAAGCTTTACAGGCTATCGATCCTGACGACGTGGCCGCGCACTACAACCTTGCCATTTTGTATCGTCGCAAAGGAATGAAAGAGAAGGCCTCCGAGCAGGCCGCGCTATACGCCACCAAGAGGATCGATCCCGCGGCCCCCACCTATTCCCTTGATTTTCTGCGCAAACATCCCGAGCTTTCCACCGAAAGCGTGCCCTGGCACATCCACACCGACTTGAAACCTGTCGTCGCCAGCTCAAGCGGCGGTAGCCGCGTCGCCGGTGGAAGCGGACAACGGTAGCTGAAGAGGAGTTTCCCTTGGATTCAGATCGGCGCAAATTTCTTCGTTCGCTGAGCCGCACAGCCCTGGTGCTTCCCTTTGCGGATCTTGCGGCGCTCGCCGCGCAAACACCGCAAGATGTTCCGCAGAAACAGAAGATTGGCCCGATCGAGCGCAGTTACGACGCCAAGCCCGCTCCTCCGCCTCCCGGGCCCAAGTCTCCAATCGAAGGCACGCCTCTGGGTGTCAACTTCGTCGATGTAGTCAAAGGTTCGGGCCTGGATGTCGAAACTATCTACGGCGGTGTGAACAAAAATAAATATCTTCTCGAAACCACCGGCTGCGGCCTCGCTTTTTATGACTATGACAACGATGGCTGGCTGGACGTTTTTCTCGTAAATGGCTGGAGGCTCGAAGGATTCGCCAAAGGTCACGAACCTCATTGTCGTCTCTTTAAAAATAATCGCGATGGTACATTCACCGACGTCACCAAAGGCTCGGGCCTGGAACTCCGCACCGGTTGGGGGCAGGCCTGTTGCGTCGGCGACTATGACAACGATGGCCACGACGATCTGTTCGTTACCTACTACGGTCAGAATGTCCTGTATCACAACAACGGTGACGGAACTTTCCTCGACGTCACTGAGCGTGCGGGCCTTATCCAACCTGGTCCCAAGACCCGTTGGAACACGGGTTGTACCTGGGTGGACTACGATCGTGACGGACATCTCGATCTGTTTGTAGCTAACTACGTGGACTTCGATCTCAAAACTGCTCCGCTACCCGAGGATGGCCCTTGCACCTACAAAGGCATTGTCGTTGCCTGCGGTCCTCCGGGCCTGGCGGGGGGCAAAAACATTCTTTATCACAACAGTGGAGACGGAACGTTCACCGATGTGAGCCAAAAGTCCGGCATGTGGACCGCCATTGGCACCTATGGTCTCAGTGTCGCCGCCTCGGATCTCGACAATGATGGCTGGCCGGACATTTACGTGGCCAACGATTCGGCACCCGCCACGCTGTATCTGAATCAGAAGGACGGCACCTTCAAGGACGTGGCCATTGAATCCGGAGCCGCGCTATCCGCCGAGGCCAAGCCACAGGCCGGCATGGGCGTTTCTATTGGCGACTACAACCGCAGCGGCAATCTCGACATTGTAAAAACCAACTTTGCCGGCGACACCGATTCCCTTTACACCAATCTCGGCGATGGCGTCTTCGAAGATCGCACTTATCCCAGCGGACTTGGCGTCAACACCCGCCTGCTCGGCTGGGGCGTGGGATTCTTCGACATGGACAATGACGGCTGGCTCGACGTGTTGATGTCCAATGGCCACGTGTATCCAGAGGTGGATCTCTCAAAGGCCGACCTGAAATATGCCGAGCATAAATATCTGTATCGCAATTTGCGCAATGGAAGATTCGAAGAGGTCACCAACCAAGGCGGACCGGGAATTATGGAGAATGCTCCGGCGCGCGGCTGCGCCTTCGGCGACTATGACAACGACGGGGACCTGGACGTAGCGGTCAACTGCGTCAACGCGATTCCGCAGCTCCTCCGCTGCGACTCCACGCTCAAGCGCAACTGGATCAAGATCAAGTTGGTAGGCGTGAAGTCCAATCGCACTGGTATCGGCAGTCGGG
>Ga0182024_10000561_pt1 | contig 96270 bp, 88 predicted proteins | sample P32metaG_FD_120480 | JGI IMG/M metagenome (GOLD analysis project Ga0182024, IMG submission 120480) | Permafrost microbial communities from Stordalen Mire, Sweden - P3-2 metaG (Illumina Assembly) | ecosystem: Environmental > Terrestrial > Soil > Wetlands > Permafrost | place: Sweden: Stordalen... | reverse complement strand
TACCCGGCCGCACCGAGAAGTTGGACCGCGAGCCCCGAAGCCTTGACGGCCACCTCGGTCGCCTTGTACTTCGCCATCGACAACATGGGAACGTATTCCTTGGTGTACTTGCCCTGGTCCGCGAGCCACGCGGCGCGGTAGGTCAAGAAACGCGCGGCTTCGATCTCGGTGGCGCACTTGGCAATCTCCCACTGAATTCCTTGAAACTCGGCAATGGTCTTACCAAAGGCCTCGCGTTCCTTCACGTAGTTCGTCGCGTACATCAGTGCCCCCTCGGCGAGACCGAGACCACGTGCCGCCACGATGGGCCGCATGGCGTTGAGCGACTCCATCGCGATAGCGAAACCTCCGCCGATCACTTGTCGAGGACCGACTCGCACGTTGTCGAAGACGATCTCCGCGGTGTCGATGCCCTTAACGCCCATCTTCTTGTCGACGCGGGGCCTCGAGACCCCGGGAGTGTCGGCGTCGACGATGAAGCCCCAGATATTCGTGTGGTGCCGTAGCGCGGGGTCACCAATCTTCGCGAAGACGACGAACCAGTCGGCCTGCATTCCTCCCGAGATCCAACACTTGGTGCCGTTGAGGACGAAACCACCCTCGACGTCGGGGTCCTCCGTCGCGCGCGTCTTCATGCCCGCGACGTCCGAACCCGCTCCGGGTTCCGAGAGGCAGAACGCCGAACGTTTGGCCCCGTCCGCGATAGACGGCAAGTAGCGCTGCTTTTGTTCCTCGTTGCCGGCGATCATGATGGGACCCGTAGGTAAACGCGTCAACAACAACATCAAACCCAGCACGTTCGAGTATTTGGTCACCTCTTCGATCGCCAAGGTGAGCCCCATGATGCCCGCGCCCGATCCTCCGTACGCCTCGGGGATACAGAGACCTAGGAGATCGGCCTTCTTGAATTCATCGAAGATGTCTTGGGGATAGGCGCCCGACGTGTCGATCTCTCGCGCTCGCGGTCGGATCTTCTCTTGCGCGAGTTTTCGTACACTGAGTTGAAGTTCTCGAAGTTCGCCAGAGAGTTCGAAGTCCATATCCAGCAAGTTAGTCCCTGAAGCCCGAGCGTCTTTAAGCCGACACCCTTCTCTTCGTCGACGGGAGTTTCGAGATTGCAACGTCGTTCCAATCATCACGCGCGAGGTCGTTTCCCGCGATGTCGGCCACTCCCTTATGAAAGACTTCTCTCATGAAACGCGCGACGATGAACTACTCGCAACGAATCGTCATCGTGGTCGGCATCGGCGTCGCGCTCTACTTCTTCGGCGCCTGGGCGATGACGTGGGGTACGAGAGGGCTCACCGGCTGGACTGGCTACGCGCCTGTAAGCAACACAGCTTCGTCAACATTTACCGCTACGTCAATATTTCTCGGCACAGGTCTGCATCCCTGGGTTCGACTCGTCATCTGGCTGATCATCGCGGCCGCGTGGGTCGGCTCCTCTTTGGTGTTGCTACGAAGCAGGAACCCCGAGGTTGACGCAATAGATCTCGGCAACTGACCGAGCATCGTTCGTGGGCTCTAAGAGGAGCACCGCGTCTCCGTCTGGCTACGTCGCTCCCCTACGAAGCCGTCGCCGGGTCAGAGAGAACATCCACTTTGCGAGGGGCGATCAACACGTCGCGCGCGACGATGCTCGGTCGCACGTGGGTACCGAGTTCAATCTCCGAACCAACGTCGCTTCGAACATCGACGCGAACGGAAATCTCACCGACCTGAACAACGAGGCGTGTCACGGCACCGAGAAAACTCTTGCGGGTCACGAAGCCCTTGCCCTCGGGGTCGACCGCGATCGCGATGTCTTCTGGTCGAAGGAGAGCGTCAACCGGTCCCGACAAGGAACTTCCTTCGCCGCTTCGAACGGGACAGCGCTGACCGAAGATGACCACTTCTCGGCCGGAAGCATCAACCGGCACTCGGCTCGAAATGCCCACGAACTGCGCGACGAACGCAGTGACGGGGCGTGCGTAGAGCTCAGAAGGCGTAGCCACCTGCTCGATGTGGCCGCGTGACATCACGCACACGCGATCGGCCATCGAGAGTACTTCTTCTTGGTCGTGCGTGACAAAGACCGTGGTGATGGCGAGTCGTTGCTGAAGGGAACGAATCTGATCGCGAAGTTCGGCGCGCACGATCGCGTCGAGCGCCGAGAGCGGTTCGTCAAGTAAGAGCACGCGAGGCTCGATCGCGAGGGCGCGTGCCAGGGCCACGCGCTGTTGCTGCCCACCGGACATCTGGTGGGGATATTTGCCGGCCTGATCGCTGAGACCCACCATCTCGAGGAGTTCTCCTGCCTTCGCACGTCGCTTGGACGCAGACTGCTTGCGCATTCGTAGGCCGAAGGCCACGTTATTCAGGACATTCAAATTGGGAAAGAGCGAGTAACTCTGAAAGACCATTCCCATGTCGCGCTTTTGTGCACTGACGTTCGAGAGGTCTTCGCCGCCCACGACGACTCGTCCACTGTCGAGTTGTTCGAAGCCCGCGAGCACGCGTAGCGCCGTCGTTTTGCCGCAACCCGACGGTCCGAGCAACGCCATGAACTCACCGGGTTCGATCTTGAGCGTGAGACCGTCCAGGGCTCGAACCTTGCCATAGGTGCGCACCAGGTTCTCCAAGCTCACTGAGGCTCCACCACTCGCCGCGTTCTGCGTCAACGTACTCGTCACGGGTGTCTCTTTCATTTGGGTCACTTTGTGCTCATTTTCCTACGTCCCGACCGTGAACGGTCGAGAGAGACGATAATCGTCACCAACACGATCGCGCCGACAAGGCCGACCATCGCCGCGGCTATCTGAACGTGGCCATTGCTCGCGTTCTGGAATTGGTAGATCCACACCGGAATCGTCGTCCAGAGGTCCAAACTCGCCATGGTGAATTCGCCGAGCGCCAGCGCCAGCGTGAGGACCAGCGCGGACATGAGGGCCGGACGAAGATTTGGCAGCACGACTCGCCACAAGGTCTTGATCCAGTTCCCACCGAGCGATCGCGACGCTTCCGTGAGCGTCTTGAGATCAACGGCACCCAGCCCGGCGTCGAGCGAGCGGTACACGAAGGGCATGGCGAGGATGACGTACATGAAGCTGAGGAGATACGGCGACGACTTCACCCACAGCGGGGACGCGTCCAAAACGCCGACAATGAGGACGATGGGTGGGATGACGATGGGCAGCACGGTGACGAAATCAAGAACTCGTCTCATCCGCGGCACTCGCAGGTGGACGTAGATCGCGGTGGGAATCATGAGCAACGCGGAGACCACCACCGTGACGATGGTTATCCGCATCGACAGCGCGAAGGCGGCGGAGAATCCCGGCGACGAAGGAATACTTTCAATCGCGCGAAGGGAGAAGCCGCCTTGGATATCTTCGAGTGAGAACTTTATGCCGGCGTAGAGGGGTCCCAAGAAATAGATGCCAGCGAGGACCATGACAATGAGGCGCCACCAACGAAAGTGTCGACGTTTCTTCGCCCGGCCCGACGAAAACTCTTCAAGAGCTGGACTCTTCTCGCTTAGTGAAGCGAGCGTACCGGCCCCTTCGACACCACCTAGAGCAGCCATCGTGACGCCCTCTTTCGAACGAGGCCGTACGCGATCATCGTCACCGACAGGATCACGAGCATCCCGAACGCGATCGCGTAACCAGCGTTGGTTTGGCCACTGATGACGTTGCCGTTGATGAAGTTACCAATCTGGATCGGCGAAAGGGCGATGATGCCCGTCGTCAGCGACTCAGCAGTTGCGTACGCCGCGAAGGCGCTGCCGAAGAGGAGCAACATTCCTCCAAGGACTGACGGCAAGAGAACGGGTACACCCACGTGGAACCAGTACCTCCAGCTCGACGCACCCAAATTCTCCGCCGCCTCACGCCACGACTGCTTCAGTCCGCCCAGCGCGGGCGTGATCACGAGCACCATGAGGGGAATCTGAAAGTACATATAGACGAACACCACGCCCGAGAAGGTGTAGAGGTTGAAGCCGTAGTGCCAGGGATTGAGTTTGATCGCGTTGAGCCACACCGTCAGCGTGCCCGTCGTGCCCAAGGCCGCGATGAACATGAAGGTGAGGTTGATACCACCGAAGTTCGCGAAGACGCCGGAGGCCGCGAGGACGACACGGCGCAAGACGTTGCTCTTCGCGGTCAGAATCGCGTAGGCGAGGAAGACGCCGAGTACGCCTGGAATCACCGAGGACAACAGGGCCAATTTGAAACTGTTCTCGAAGCCGAGGCGGTAGACGCCCTGCGTGATGTCGTGAACGTTCGAGAACGTGAAGCCGCCGTGTTCGCCTTGAAAGGCCTTGTAGACAACGGCGATGGTCGGAATGCCGAGACCGAGAAAGACAAAGATGAAGAACGGGGCCAATGCCATAGAAGGCCCGAAGAAGCGCCGGACCCGGTGAATTCTGCTGTTCGATTTGAGGGTGATCTCCTCGGAGCCGGGTGCCAAGGCACCCGGCTCCGAGGAGATCACTTCGCTCGTTGACATGAGGGAAGTGGCGCCGTGCTAATTAAGCGCCGGAACCAACCTGCGTGTTCCATGTGTTGCCCACGACCGTGGCCGCGGCGGTGATCTGCGCTGTTGTTGGGTAAACAGGCGTAATGCCCTTTGGCAACGCAGGCAACTTCGCCACCCACGCCTTGTTGGCCGTACCGTGCGCTTGCATGTACGCCAACTCTGCTGGCCGAGCCTCACCTTGGAGCCACAGATTCTGGCCGGTTACCGAGTAGAGGTACTCCTCCCAGAGGCGAGCCGCCGCTGGATCTGGTGCCGATGAGCTAATGCCCTGTGAGTAGTACTCGCCCACCGCGGCGTCGCTAGGAACAATGACCTTCCAGCCCTTCACCGAAGGGGTAATGCCACTGGCTTGGAGGTAGTCCCACCAGATGATGATGTTCGTGGCACCACTTTCCACGGTCGTCGCGTTCGCGATGACCGGAACGTAGGCACCGTTCTTGTTCAGCGTCGCGAAGAAACTTACGCCCTTCGAAGCATCGTTCACGGAGCCGCCGTTGGCGATGGACGCCGCTTGAACGGCCGCGAGTGCCGAGTTGGACTGGGTCGGATTGTTGTTGATACCAATCTTGTAGCCATTCGCACCCGTCTCCGTGAGCATGTCTTTGAACGAGGTGGGACACGTTGTCACGGCTGAAGAGTTGCAGCCAATCGCGACAAAGCCGCCGTAGTCGTCAAACCAGTAACCATTGGAGTTCTTCAGTGCTCCAGGAATCTCACTCCAAGTTTGAACCTTGTACGGCGCGAGCAAGTGGCTCGACGTCGCGGTGACGGCGTAACTCGTTCCTACGTCAATGACGTCGGGAGCGCTCGATCGTCCCTTGTCGGCCGTGAGCGCCGTGATCTCTTGAGCACTCGAACCGTCGGGGTTCACCGAGTTCACCTTGATTCCATATTTCTTGGAGAAATCCTTGATGATGGTTCCGTAGTTTGCCCAGTTGGGTGGTAGAGCAATGACGTTGAGCTTTCCTTCCTTCTTGGCGGCGGCCACGAGCGCCGTCATCGAACTAGAACCGCTCTTGGATAGATGCGTCACTTTCGCCCAATTCGCGCTCGACGCTCCGCCAGCAGGCACTGAACCCGCCGAGATACCAACGGCCACGAGACTTGCGACCGTCGTTCCGGCGAGGAGTGCCGTCTTAATCTTCCTCAGTGCCATAAGCACTTCCTCCCTTAATTTCAAGCCACCACATTGGCCGCTCGCCGAAAGACTATCGGCACCGCGCCACGCGTGGTAATCGGTCTCGTTCGGCCATGCTGCGCACGCGATCGGCGAGTTTCGTTGCAACAACTGCGCTCTACGAGAGGTGTGTTTTTGCTTGTCACGACCCGGTTCCCTCGCCGTGACGAGAAGTTCACCTACTTCATCAGCTTTTCTCCTACGTCGTCACAAGTCGATAAGGAGTAGGTGGTGCAGCGTTCTCGAAGCGTCACTCGCTCGCCACTGAGTCGTACCGTCAACCATCCGTCCTCTTTACGAATCGAGCACGTTCGTGCCTTGTGTCAACATGGCTTGATGACGACGTGGCGACGATCCGACGAGGTAGAAGCGCTGACCACGTCCACTTTCGACGTCGTCGTCATCGGTGCGGGGATGACCGGCGCGGGCGTCGCCCTCGACGCCGCGTCCCGGGGCCTTCGCGTCGCCCTCATCGACAGCGGCGACGTCGCGTCAGGTACCAGCTCCAAATCCTCCAAGATGGTGCACGGCGGGCTGCGTTACCTGCAACAAAAGGAGTTCCGCCTGGTGTACGAGAACCTCCGCGAGCGCCAGCGACTTCTCGCGAACGCGCCCTACCTCGTGCAACCCCTGCCGTTCCTGATCCCACTCTTTGGATCGAACGGCGTGGCCTCGAAGGCACTCGTGAAGGGCTACGCCACGGCTCTTCGGATCTACGACCTGAGCGGTGGATGGCGCATTGGCCATCGGTACCGAAGAATTACTCGAGAAGAGACGCTCGCGCACCTTCCAACGCTGCGCACCGAGAGGCTCGTCGCGGGCTTTCTCTACTACGACGCACGCGGTGACGACGCTCGTGTGGCGCTCGTGCTCGCCAAGACCGCGTCGGTGAGCTTTCACGCCAACGTGGCGAACTACGTGCGCGCCGTCGACGTCGCGAAGGACGACAACGGACGCGTGAAGGGCGTCGTCTGTCGAGACGAACTGACCAAGAACGAGTTCACCATAGTGACGCGCTCGATCGTGAACGCGACGGGCGTGTGGGCCGACAGTATCTTCACGTTGAGCGAACACCAGCCATCGCGTCGCGTTACGCCGGCCAAGGGCGTCCACGTGAGCGTGGCGCGCGATCGATTGCCGGCGGACGTCGCGGCCGTCTTGAACGTTCCCAATGATCGTCGCAGTATCTTCGTCGTTCCCTTCGACGACGCGCCCTTCACCTACATCGGCACCACCGACACGGCCTACGACGGAGCGATCGATGACCCGACGTGCACCCCCGAGGACATCTCGTATCTGCTGGCGACCGTGAACGCCGCGACGACGTCGAATCTCACCTTCGAAGACGTCACCGGTGTGTGGGCAGGACTTCGACCGCTACTCGCGCCCGAAAAGGGAAAGAAGATGAAGGAGCGCACCGCCGACCTCTCGCGTCGACACCAAGTGACGGACTCGGGCGACGGCGTGGTGCACGTCACCGGGGGCAAGTGGACGACGTATCGCCAGATGGCCGAGGACGCCGTCGACAAGTTGAAGCCCTACGTCAACGGAATCGCCAGGGTCCGCACGAAGACGTTGCGCCTCTACGGCGTCGGCACGTGGCGTCCGACGAACGAACTCGAAGTCCACCTCTATCACCGCTTCGGCACCGACGCGTCCACCGTCCTGGACATGATCAAGGCCGACGCCTCGCTCGGCGAGCGCGCCATCGTGGGACAGCCGTACGTGAAGGCGGAGTTCATCTTCAGCGCCCGAGAAGAGATGGCCACTTCCCTCGTGGATCTACTCACGCGAAGAACCCGCGCCCACCTGCACGACGCGCGTGCCACGCTCGACGCCGCGCCCGCTATCGCCACGCTCGTCGCCGATGACATGGGCTGGGATGACGCCGACGTCGCGGCCCACGTCGAGGCGTACCGCTCACTCGTCGAGCATGAATTCTCCGCCGCGGGACTCGCGCTCTAGGGCGTCGACGTGAGTGAACCGACGATGCCGAACGACTATCCCCCGGGCGTACTCGTAGCGTCCGACGTCGCGCCGGACGAGTTGCTCGGCGAACTCACGAGGATCGGCGTGTCGTTCGACGTGAGCACAGTAGAACGAGCCGAGCATTCACGCGACTGGTGGCCTCGCCTGATACCCGAGGTTGCACGCGGTCATGTCGAGAACTGGCCCGGCGTCGTCGTACGCGCGCACTCCACGAGTGACGTCAGTGCGACGCTTCGCCTCGCCAACGAACACCGTGTCGCGCTCACCGCGCAGGGCGGTCGCTCCGGCGTCGTTGGCGGCGCGGTCCCCACGCCCGGCGCCATTGCGTTGGATCTCACCGGACTCGACAACGTCATTGCGCTCGACACCGTGTCGAGCACTGTTCGCGTCGAAGCCGGCGTCTTCGGTCCCGACCTCGAACGTTTCGTCCGGGGTCTCGGTTACACGGTCGGCCACTTTCCCCAGTCCTTCGAACTCGCCACGGTCGGCGGGTGGATCGCGTGCCGCGGCGCGGGACAGTATTCGAATCGTTACGGCAAGATCGAGGACATGGTGCGAGCCCTTACCGTGGTGCTCGCGAACGGTGACGTCGTCACGCTCGGGGGCCACGGACCGCGCCAGGCGGTCGGACCTGATCTCCTGCAACTCTTCATTGGCTCGGAGGGGACGCTCGGGATCATCACCGAGGCGACGTTGCTCGTGCACAAGCTGGCCCCGAGCGAGCAACGTGCCGCGTACTCCTTCGCCACCTTTCACGATGGCATAGAGGCGTGTCGGCGTGTGGTGCAGCGTGACGCGCACCCCGCCGTCCTTCGCCTCTACGACGAAATCGAGTCCCAGCGAAACTTCGACCTCGGCGAATGCGCTCTCATCGTGCTCGACGAGGGTGACCCGCTCTTCGTCGAGGCCACGATGCGGATCGTTCGTGAGGAGTGCACGGGCGCGAGGGCGCTCGAGCCGTCGTACGTCGAACGCTGGCTCGAGCGCCGCAACGACGTCAGCGCGCTCGCGCCGTTGTGGGAACGGGGCTACGTCGTCGACACTATTGAAGTCTCGGGGCCTTGGGCGATCCTCGAGGCACTACGCGTGCGCGTCGGCGACACCCTCAACGCGATCGAAGGCATGCTCAACGTGTCCGTTCATCAGTCTCACGCCTACCTCGACGGCGCGTGCCTCTACTTCACCTTCGCCGGTCAACCCGACGCTGACCCCACGACGTTCTATCGGCGAGCCTGGGACGACGCGATGAACGAAGTACTACGAGTCGGCGGCTCGATCAGCCATCACCACGGCGTTGGACGCGCCCGAGCGCGTTTCGTCGCCGAGGCGCTCGGCGATGCTTTCACCATTCTCGAAGGAGCCAAGGCGCAGCTCGACCCTCGCAACATCTTGAACCCCGGCGTCCTCGGCATCGGTGGTCCGACGTGGTGAGGGCCCTCGCCATTGACGTCGGCTCCTCGTCGATCCGAACGTCCCTAGTGGACGATGAAGGTCAAATTTCCGCCACGCACCAACAAGGTCTGTCGGTTCGCTCGCCCACTCCCGGTGAAGTCGAGCTCGATCCGGCCGAGATCGCTCGGCTCACGCTCGAACTTGCGGCGAGCACGCTCGACGAGGGCGGACCTTGTGACGCCGTGGGCATCACCAATCAACGAGCCACGACCATTGTCTTCGATCACGCGAGCAGCGAGGCCGTGGGACCCGCGCTCAGTTGGCAAGACCTTCGAACGGTTCTGGACTGTCTCGTGTTGCAGGCGGAGGGCCTTCGACTCGCGCCGAATCAGTCCGCGACGAAGATCAAGTGGCTCGTCGAGCAGTGCGGTCGTTCACCGAGTGATCTTCGCTTCGCGACCATTGAGACCTGGATCGCGTGGCACCTCAGTCAGGGATCCACGTTCGCCACGGACCGGTCCAACGCCGCCATTACGGGTCTCGTCAATCGCACCGTCACTGGTTGGGACGAACACATCTTGTCGCTGCTCAACCTGGACGAGGTCATGTTGCCTCGGATCACCGACACGATGGGTTCGTTGGGCGTTGCGAGCGCGCTGGCGGGCTCGCCGGCCATCACCGCCATGATCGGCGATCAGCCCGCCTCACTCTTTGGACAATCGTGCGTGAACAGCGGGGCCAAGATCACGTTTGGCACCGGGGCGATGCTCGACATGATCCACGGCAACGAAGCGCCCACGGCGCTCAATCGTTTCGCCTCGGGCTGTTACCCCACGGTCGTTCGCAGTCACCAGGGCTCGGCCACCTGGGGTATCGAAGGAATCGTCTTGAGCGCAGGATCGTGCGTGGAGTGGCTACGCGATCTCGGACTGCTCAATGAACTCAGTGACAGCGACGTACTCGCGCGCTCGGTACCGTCAAGCGACGGCGTTTCGTTCGTGCCCGCCTTCTCGGGACTGGGTACGCCCCAGTGGGACTTCGGCGCGCGTGGGGCGTTCTTTGGTCTCTCGCGGGGCTCGTCCGGCGCGCACCTCGTGCGCGCGGTGCTCGAGGGCGTGGCCCAACGCGGTGCCGATCTCCTCGACGCCGCTGAAGAAGAGGTCGGCGCCACACTGCGCGAAATACGCATCGACGGGGGTATGAGCGCGAATCGATTCTTCGTACAGCGTCTTGCCGACTTCTCCGGCCACGCCGTCGCGGTCTCCTCCAAACGCGAAGCCACGACACTCGGCGCGGGTCTCATGGCGCTCGTCGCGGCGGGTCATCTCACCCTCGACGACGTCGAGCGTCTCTGGTCTCCGAGTTACGTCGCGACGCCCTCAATCAGTGAGGACGAGCGAGCGTCCACGCGCGTCGCCTGGCGCGACGTCGTGCCGCGCGCGCAGGGAACGATCCCCGAACTCTCGAGCGTCTCGTTCTAAGTCGACCACGGCGCACTCTCGAGCGCGCCCTTGAGCGTCGTGGGTTCTTCTAACAGCTTCTTACTGAGTGCGAGACCGCGCGGCTGACTGAGCGACACGCCACCCGTGACGTATCCGTCGCGCGAATAGAGCGCGAGCCACTTGCCCGCTTCGCAACTGCCCTCAACCATCACGACGTCATCACCCGGATGGGGATGTCCCAACATCTGGATCTTCTTGCCGTACTGATCAGACCAGAAATAGGGAATCGTCACGGCCGTCGAGCGTTCACCACTCGTCCAGTACCGCGCCAACTGCGCGGCGTGCTCGGTCGCGACCTCCCAGTGTTCGATCCTCGCGACTTCTTCGCCCAGCGCGCTCGAGACGATGAAGCGCGCGACGTCACCGATCGCCGCGACGTTCTTTGCGGCCTGAAGGTCACGGTCGACGACGACGCCATGGTCGAGAGTGAGACCCGATCCCTCGAGCCACGCGAGGTCGAGCGACGACCCTACCGCGGCCAAGATCGCACCCGCCGCCAGCGACCAGCCGTCGTCAAAGTCAATGACGAAGCTTTCCTCGTGGGGTCGCACGTCACGCAGGTGCTGGCTCGTACGGACCTCGATCCCAAAATCAATGCCGATCGTCTCGAGCCAGGTCGATACCGTGTCGCCGAGCACGCCGATCAAGGGACGCGGAGCCACTTCGAGCACGATGGGCGTGAGTCCGCGCGCCTTGATCGACGTCGCCGCCTCGGCACCCACGAAGCCGCCGCCAATGATTGCGACGACGCTCTCGGGCTCGAGTGACCTGAGTGTGGCGTCGAGGCGCGTGAGGTCGTCGTAGTTACGCAGTGTCGCCAGTGCACCCGCGGAAGGGAAGGTCAGCGTTCGCGCCAGCGACCCCGTGGCCAGCACGACGTGCGTGCCCGCGAGTGTGGAACCGTCAGCAAGTACGACCGTAGTGTTCTCGACGTCGAGTTCCGTCACGCGCACGCCGAGGCGAAGGGTGGTCCGTGACGCCTCGAGTTTCTCTGACGTGGCGAGCGTGACCTTGTCGAGGTCCCACTTACCCGAGAGAACCTGCTTCGAAAGTGGTGGTCGATCGTAAGGGACGTGGGGCTCGTCACCGACAAGGGTCAGCTCGCCCTCGTACCCCTCACGGCGAAGTGACTCCACCAAGCGCCAGCCCGCGACGCCCGCTCCCACCACGACGACGTGGTCGGACCGGCCGAGTTGACTCACGACCCGAACATCGCGAGCCACTCGCCTTGGCTCTTGGGCGCCAGCACGTAGTTACGCGCTCGGACCTCGCCCATCGCCATCGACGACTCCGCAGCGTACAAGTGTCCCGGGAAGAGCACGGTCTCGTCGCTCACCTGGCTGAGTCGTTCGCTCAAGGTTTTGTACATCTCGGTCGCGTCGCCACCGGGAAAGTCGGTCCGACCACAGCCGTCGATGAAGAGTGTGTCACCACTTAGTAGTCGACCCTCGACGAGCACGCACTGACTCCCAGGCGTATGACCAGGCGTGTGCAGCAACGTCAGCGAAACGGCGCCCACGTCCAGCTGGTCGCCGTCGTGATGGATCACGAGCGCGTCGTCACCGACCCCCGTGCGCTCCTTCACCCACTCGGCTTCACCCTCCTGGACGTGCACGGGCACTTCGACGAGCGCCAGGAGTTCGGCGACGCCCGCGACGTGCTGTTCGCCCATGAGCGTGCCGCCGATGTGGTCGGGGTGGTAGTGGGTGGCTACGACGCCCACCAACCTCATGCCGTCAGCGTCGACGAGGTCGAGAAGTTCTGACGGTCGATAGGCCGGATCGACCAAGAGCGCCTCGCCCGTCTCGAGGTCGCCGAGGGCGTAGGTGAAGTTGCGCATGGACGTGGCGAGCGCGTCACCAACGGCGAAGTCACGACCGGCGAGGAGCTGGCGAAAGTAGAACCGCTCGCTCATTCGCTCTCGGTGACCTTGGCGATCCTCGGGGTCAACTCTTCGACCTTGGCCTTCGTCGACGCCAAGCGGGCTTCGAGGGCCTCGATGATCGTCGTGGCCCGCTCGAGTTTCACGAAGAGGTCGTCGACCGAGACCTCGCCCTCGTCAAAGGACGCGACGATGGCGTTCAGTTCACTCGACGCTTCATTCCAGTCACTGACGTTGCTCATGTAGATGACCCTTTCTTCTGTGTGACGTTCGACGTGAACGATCCGTCGCTCACGAGGACGCGAACTTCGTCACCGACCTTGACGCTTTCGAGGGACCTCACGACAACGCCCTTCGAGTCGGTCACGATAGACCAACCCTGGGCGAGGCGGCGCGTGGGATCGTACGCCGCCAGGAGTTGGCGGTTACTCACCAGCATCCGCGTCGCCGACTCGACGAGGTAACGAGCCTGGATCACTAGTCGCTCACGAGTTCCAACGAGATGACGTTCCTCCGCGCGAAGGCGGTCGCGTACCGCGAAGATCATGGTGCGCCGGCGTTCACCGAGGTAGAACGAGGCCTCGTCGAGCACGTCGGTCGACGCCTCGAGCACGCGTTGTGCCGGTCGCACGACGTGGGCGTCGTACCACTGCGCCACGAGCCCGACGATCTCCTCACCAAGTTTCGTCGGGGTTATTGCACGAGTGTGCGCGACGAGATCGGCCACGGACTCGTCGCCCGTGTGACCAATGCCGGTAAAGACTGGCGCCGTCGCCGTCGCAATCGCGCGCGCGACGCGTTCGTCATCAAAACACGCGAGATCGCCCTTGGAACCTCCGCCGCGAACGACGCAGATGACGTCGACGCCCACGTCATCAAGGGCTTTGAGCGCACCCACGATCTGAGGCGGCGCCGCTTCCCCCTGCACCAGAGTCTTCACGAGGACGATCTCGAAACTGAATCGTGAGTTCAAAAGTTGGCCCGTGAAGTCCTGGTAACCCTCGGTCCCCGGGCTCGCCACGAGACCTACGCGAAGGGGCACCGGTGCCAAGAACGCCTTCTTGTTACGTTCGAGAAATCCCTCGTCGCGCAGACGCGCAATCAGTTCCTGGCGACGCCTCGCGACGTCGCCCAACAGACCTTCGACGTCGATCTCGGTGATCGAGAAGCCAATCTTTCCTTGGGGCGCGTAGACATCCACGTAGCCGTAGAAACTCACGACCATCCCGACTTTGAGCGAGATCCCCTCGTCGGCGAGTCGGCGCTTTAAGGGGGCCCAGGGGGTCGCCCAGCAGTGTGCGTTCAGAACTGGACGCTTGGTGTCCGACGAGGCCGAGCCCGCGTCCACGAGGTCGACGTAGACGTGACCTTTTTCGTAGACCTTGGCGACTTCGCCCCGCACCCAGTGCGGTCGGCGGCGACCGAAACTCGATTCCAGGTGTGCGGTGAGCAGTTGGTAGAACTCGCCAACCTCTAAGACGGATTCTTCGCTCGACGTGTCAGACAGCACGTGGTGAGGCTACCGCTCGGACGTCACTGACCTACGGGGCTTGAAGGATAGAAAAAGTTGTGTCAGACTAGGGGCGGATGGTGAGTCGACTGGGTGGCCGCGCCGCTTGGCAACAAGCGGTGAGGAAAGTCGGGGCTCCAAAGGGCAGGGTGCTCACGAAACGTGAGTCGCGGTGACGTGCAGGACAGTGCCACAGAGAACAGACCGCCGATGACTTGGGCAACCAAGCACAGGTAAGGGTGAAACGGTGCGGTAAGAGCGCACCAGCATCTTGGGTAATCAAGGTGGCTCGGTAAACCCCACCCGGAGCAAGATCAAACATGGGAGGCAGCCCGCACGCCTTGTAACAGAGGCACTCCCGAGGTAGATCGCTGAGATGGATGGCCGCCCATCCTTCGTTACGAAGGTGGACAGAACCCCGCTTACAGGTCGACTCACCATCCCTCTGTCCCACGAACCAACTACTTGAAAGGATGAACCGTGCTGCACCTGACCTACCGCGAGCTGCCCGTGGGCGACCCGGGCACGCCCGACACCGGTTCACCCCTTCGCTACCTGGCGTGGCTCGCGCGGCACCAGAAGTGGCTGTTGTCCCTGAACGCACTGTTCGGCATCGGGTGGATGGTTTCGCAGGCCCTCGTTTGGGCCGCGGTCGGAGCCGCCATCGATCACGGCATCCAACATCGCAGCGACGCCGAACTCTTCAAGTGGGTGGCGGTCGTCGTGGCCCTCGGTCTCTTCCAAGCGTTCTGCGGGGCGCTGCGCCACCAACTGGCCGTGACGAACTGGATGAGTGCGTCCTTCCGCACGATTCAGCTCATCGGTCGCCACATCGCCACCACAGGCCCCGCCCTCACTGACGAGATACCCGCGGGCGACGTCGTCAACACCGTCGCCGCCGACGCCATGCGCGTCGGCGGCGCCTACGACAGTTTCGCGAGATTCTCCGGGGCCATCGTGGCGTGGATCGTCGTGTCCTTCATCTTGCTCTCGACCTCGGTCGAGCTCGGTCTCATCGTGTTGCTCGGCGTACCCATCCTCGGCTCACTGACGGTGCCACTGATGAAACCACTGCACGCGACGCAGGCCGCCCAACGTGAGGCCGCCGGTCGACTCGCGGCCCTCGGCTCGGATACGGTCGCCGGACTGCGGATCCTTCGAGGCGTAGGCGGCGAAGAAGTCTTCCTCAAGAACTACCGCGACCAGAGCCAAAAGGTGCGCGTCGCCGGCACCCGCATCGCCGCTCCCCAAGCCGGGCTGGAGTCGGGTCAGGTCTTGCTGCCGGCGATTCTCACGGGCGTCGTGACGTTCCTCGGCGCGCGCGACGTGATGAACGGCACGCTCCAACCGGGTCAGCTCGTGGCTTTCTTCGGCTACGCGTCGTTCCTCACGACGCCACTTCGCACGGCCATTGACTACATCATCATGTCGACGAGGGCCTACGTGGGTGCCGGCAAGGTCCTGCGGATCTTGAAGATACAGCCCATCGTCACCGATCCGGAGAACCCGGTGGCGTGGCCAGCGCAACTTTCTCGTCTCGAAGACCAGCGCAGTGGGGTCGTGGTCGAACGGGGCCAGATGGTCGCGCTCGTCACTGACACGCCCGACCACGCTGCCGTCCTCGTCGATCGCCTGGGTCGTTTCGTGCCCGACACCGACGACGTGCTCGTGAACGGTGTCGCCATTTCGTCCTTCTCTTTGTCCGACGTTCGCTCGCACGTCATCGTCAGCGAGATCGAACCGCGCCTCTTCTCGGGCGAACTGCGTTACGAACTCATGCCCCACGGCCTCGTCGACGACGAGCGAATTATGGAGGTACTGCGCGCCACCAGTTCCCTCGACGTCCTCGACGCCCTCGAGGACGGACTCTCCACAACCGTCGAAGAGCGCGGCCGGGGCTTCTCCGGGGGCCAGCGTCAGCGACTCAGTCTCGCGCGCGCCATACTCACCAACGCCGACGTCTTGATCTTGGTCGACCCGACCTCAGCGGTGGACACGCACACGGAAGGGCGAATCGCGGCGCGACTGCGAGAGGTTCGTGGTGAACACACCACGTTGGTCACCACGTCGAGTCCGTTGCTGCTCGAGAAGATGGACGTCGTGTTCGTGGTACTCGACGGACAGGTCACCGAACACGGCACCCACCACGAACTCGTCGAGCGGTCGTCGACGTACCGCCAGATCGTGTTGCGAGAGGAGAACTAGTGCAGCTCCCCGTCGCCAAACCTCAGGTCGTGCTCGCCTACGCGCGCGTGCTCATGCGCCAACACCGCCGTCCTTTGGCGCGCATGCTCTCGCTCTACGCGCTCGCCGCGGTGATGGCACTCATCCCCGCGTGGGCTATTGGTCAGATCACGGACTTCGCCTCTAATCACCAACTGACCTCGTCCAAGATCACGCTCTACGTCGGAGCGCTCTTCGTATCGTCACTGGCTTACGCCGTGCTCACGTTCTTCGCGCGCCGACGAAGTTACGTGCTCGGCGAGACGGTCTTCGCCCAGCTTCGCGAAGAGTTCCTCGAGAGCGTGTTGGCGCTGCCCCTCATCGAGGTGGAGCGCGCGGGCACGGGCGACCTCTTGAGTCGCACCACCAACGACATGGAGTCACTCTCGCGAACGGTGCGCTTCGCGGTACCTGAGTGGCTCGTCGCGATTCTCCAGGCCGTGCTCACCTTGGTAGCGATGTTGCTGGTGAGTCCCCTCGCGACCGTGGCGAGTTTTGTGTCGCTACCCTTCCTCTTCTTCTCCACTCGCCACTACCTGCGCTACGCCACGCCCGGATACCGACGCGAGCGCATCAGCTACGCGACCATGTCCGGCTCAGTCGCCGAGACGGCCGAGGGGGCGCGTACTATCGACGCCCATCAATTAGGTGCCCGCCAGTCGACGCGAATCGAGGACAGCGTCCGCGAGTCGTTCTACTCAGAGATGTACACACTGCTTTTGCGCATGGTGTGGTTCCCCACCGTCGAGGGCGCCTTCGCGATCGCCGTCGCCGCGACGTTGGCCTGGAGCGGCTGGCTCGTCATCAACGGGCACCTCGCTCTAGGCGCGGCCACGACGGTCACCCTCTACGTCGTGCAGATCAACGACCCCCTCGACCGCATTGTTTCGTGGCTCGACGAGCTCCAGATCGGCCAGACCGCGCTCGCGCGCCTGGTGGGCGTGTCCGTGGTGAAAGACGACCGACCACGCAGCGGTCCCGCGCCCTCCAACGAAACGATCACGATGCAGGACGTTCGTTACGCCTATCGCGAGGGACACGACGTCTTGAACGGCATCACGCTGACGGTGAAGCCCGGTGAACGTCTGGCCATCGTTGGTCCGTCGGGCGCCGGGAAGTCGACCATTGGACGACTCCTCGCGGGCATCGACGCCCCGCGCAGCGGTTCGGTGCGCGTGGGCGAGGTCGAACTGGCCCAGATGCCGCTCACGACGCTTCGTCAACACGTCGCGCTCGTGACCCAAGAGCACCACATCTTCATCGGCTCGGTGCACGACAACGTGGCACTCGCCCATCCCGAAGCGAGCGAGCGCGAGATCGAGGAAGCGCTCGACGCCGTCGACGCGCTCGAATGGGTCCAACACCTCCCCCAAGGTCTCGAAACCGAACTCGGCACGACGGGCTATCAGATCACTCCGGCCCAAGCCCAACAGTTGGCGCTCGCTCGACTGGTTCTCAGTAATCCGCACACGCTCGTCCTCGACGAGGCGACGGCCCTACTCGACCCGAGGGCCGCTCGACACCTCGAGCGTTCACTTAGTGCCGTGCTACATGGCCGCACGGTCATCGCCATCGCGCACCGACTCCATACCGCGCACGACGCCGACCGCGTGTGCGTGGTCATCGACGGCGTCGTGGCGGAACTTGGGACACACGAAGAACTCGTCGCACTGAACGGCGACTACGCCGCGCTGTGGAGCAGCTGGCGTAATGAGAAGCCGACCGCCTCGTAGGCTTCGTTGGTGGCCGAGTACCTACGCAGTGACGAGATACTCGCGTGCGTGCACCGCGTTGCCCTGAGCCGGGGTGCACCCTTCGACTTCGTCGCGCCCCCGGTGACGCCCGAGATGGATCGTCGCCGTCGGAGCGCGCGCGATCATCGACACGCGACGCTCGAACTCCTACGCCAACTTCACCCCGAGGCGTCGACCCCGTCGAGCCAAGACGAAACGACCGAGCTCCTTCTCGCCGGATGCGATCTCATCTTGGTGCCGCGCCTGGCGAGAGACGATGACGGTCGTCGCAGCGCCTCGGTGCACGCGCTCGTTCGCGTCGGACGTGTGGACGAGCGATTCACGTACGCGCCACTCTTGATAAAAAACCACGAGGTCGTCGAAGTCGCCAGCACGCGAAGAACGCTCGAGGGCACCCTCGAGCACCTACGACCGAGTGAGGCCGAGTTTCACGACGGCGTGGGGACTCGTGCCGCGTTACCCATGACCCGCAGCGGACTCTCCCTCGCCCAGGCCACGCGGGTCCTCGCCGCGCTCGGCCACGCCGATCCCAATGCGCGCGCCGGCGTCGTAGACCGCCAACGACGACTCTGGTGGTTCGAACTCACCGGAACGAACTACCCACGCTTCAATCTTTCGACCTACGACCGCCTCTACGACGAGCGATTGAACGTTCTCCTGGCCCACGACGAGTGGGCTCGATCGAAGGGTCCCTTTCCCACGGCGCCCTACTGGCACCGCGACTGTCCCGAGTGCCCCTACGCCGAACGCTGTGAGGACCAGCTCGAAGCGCGCGACGACGTCTCGCTCGTTCGCTTCACCTCGTTCGATCAACAACTGCTCCTTCGAGAGCAGGGCGTGGACACACGAGCGCTCCTCGCCCGACTAAGTCCCGACCTCGCTCGCCGTACGCGCAACAAGGTAATCAATCCCCTCGAGCCCCACGCGACCGAAGAGCTCTTGGGTCGCGCCATCGACAAACTCGACGACCTGATCTACCGGGCGCGCGCGCACGAACGTGGAACGTCGCTTCGCGTCGTCGACGTCGATCGTGTCGGCTGCGTGACCGCGGACGTGGAGGTTGACGTCGACATGGAGAGCTACGAGGACGCGACGTACCTCTGGGGTGCGCACGTCACGCTCAATCAACCGACGAGCGGCGTCACGTCTGGTTACCGCGCCTTCGTCGAGTGGGGTCCGCTCACCCACGAGAGCGAGGCCGCGAACTTCAGGGATTTCTGGACGTGGCTCGAAGGCGTACGCAACGAATGTCGCGAGCAGGGTCGTACGTTCGCGGCGTACTGCTTCTGGGCCCAAGCCGAGGACGGCGCCATGAATCGTGCCGTCACTCCTCCGCTCGAAGGAGGGCCGACGTCGGAGGATCTGGCCACATTTCGCCGCAGCGATCCCGCCCAGTGGATCGACCTGCACGAAGTGGCCAAACGCCAGATACAGACCGAGGGTCCCCTCGGGCTGAAATTGCTCGCCGTCGCCGCGGGCTTCGCCTGGCGAGATCCCAACCCGAGCGGCGAGGCCTCCATTCATTGGTACGAAGAAGCAACGCGCCCACAATCGCCCGACGCGCTGGCCTTTCGAACGCGAATCCTCGAATACAACGAAGACGACTGTCGCGCGACGAAGGCGTTGCGAGATTGGCTGAACGGTCCCGCGCGCGCTCTCGCCCATCGCGACGACCCCCTGTAACGAACGAGGGTTTCATTAGCATTGAACGGTGGCCCTCACATCGTCTGAACGTCCAACGAGTGCCGCGTACCTGCGTAGTGCGCGCGTTCTGGGCGTTCTGGCAAGTCTCTTCACCTTTTCACTCGCCGGGCTTGGCGCCGTGGCCATCAACGACCTTGCGCACGGTGACGCGATCGCGGGCGTCTGGCTCCTCGTCGGCGTCGTCGCGTTGCGCTGGGCCCTCGCGTGCGCTCTCGAGGAATGGGGTGACACCACGACCGCACGTCTTCGCTCAACGTGGCGTCACGCGCTCGTCGCGCACTTTTCGATGCCGCGTCGAGAGGGCGAGCGCGCCAGAGGCGACCTCGCCCTGGCGATCGATCAGGCATCGACGTCACCGTCGCTCGAGCGATTAAAGGCGAGTGCCGGCGCGTCACTACTGGGCGTCGTTGCTATCTTCTGGGCCGCGGGATGGCTGCCCCTGGTGATCACCGTCGCTCTGCTCGCCCTGGCCGCGCCCTTCTACCAGCGAGCGGGTCGGCGCAGCGAGGCTATGGCCACCCAATACCAAGAGCGTCGGGCGTTGCTCGAAGCTCGCCAGCTCGAGGTGTTACAGCACGCCCCCGAACTTCGAGCCCTCGGCGCCGTCACCTACGGCGCCAACGAGATCGCCGCGATCTCAGAGAGTGAACACTCGCTGGCTCTTCGGGCCATCCGTGTGGCCCTGGAATCGTCGTTGGTCACCGAGTTTCTGAGCGGCGTCAGTGTTGGCCTCGTCGCCATGGTCGTCGGATTCGAACTGTTGGGCGGGCGTCTCAGCCTCGTGCGCGCCCTGGTCGCGGTTTTGGTCACGAGTGAACTCTTCGTACAGGTGCGCCGCTTCGGCGTTGAGTTCCATCGCCGCGATGACGCCCAACGCGCGCTCGCCACTCTCGACACCCCGAGCACGTCGGTCGCGCTCGCGTCAAACGAAGAGCTCCTCGTGGCGAACGGTCTCGTCACCGAGGCCAACACGGGCGTCGTCAATCTGGTCGTGCGTCGCGGCGATCGCGTCGTTATCACCGGCCCCTCCGGCGTCGGCAAGACCACGTTGCTGCACACCTTGCTCGGTTGGCGCCCACTGGTGACGGGTGTGGCCACGCGCACCGGTGGCTGCGTAGGGTTCGTCAGCGTCGAGAGCGCCCTTCTCTCAGGATCCCTGCGCGACAACCTCACGCTGGGTGTCGCACTCAGTGATAGTGACGTCACGCAACGTCTCGCGTCCCTTGGTCTCGTGGGAGAACGCTTCAGCGATCTCGACGTTGAACTAATGAGCGACGGGCGAGGGCTTAGCTCGGGCGAGCGAGTCCGGCTTGTCCTGGCGCGCGCTCTTCTCAGCCAGCCCCCACTCGTGGTGCTCGACGACGTCGCGGGCGTTCTCGACGCCGACGCGCGCGCCTGCGTTCGACGCGCACTCGCGGCCCTACCCGAACTCGCCGTCCTCGAAGCCACCGTGGACACTCCGCTTCTCACTGAAGCAACGCAACGTCTCGAGGTTCGAGCGTGAACGGCGACGTCACGCGGCTACGCCGATGGCTCCAGCGAGCCCAGCCGCCACGCGCGGCTCTGGTACGAGCCCTGCTCGCCGGGTTCGTCGCCACAGCCACGAACGTCGCTCTTTTGGTGGGCGCGGTCGCGCTCTTGGTCGAAAGCGCCACGCGACCCGGTCTGCGCGCCGTGGCGCTCGTCCTCGTCGTCATTGAGCTCTTCGCCTTCCTTCGTTCGCCACTGCGCTTTCGTGAGCGACTCGCCGCGCACCGATTGGGTTACGCCGCCGTCACGCACTGGCGACGCTGGCTCGTCCTCACGATCGGCCAGCTGGACTTCTCGCAGTGGCGTCGCTACGCGTCGGGCGACCTCCTCGAGCGCGCACTCGGCGACACCGACGAACTCCAAGATCTCTGGCTTCGTTTCGTCGTCCCTTTCGTCGACACCGTGGCCGTCATGTTGCTTGGTGACGTGGTCGTGGCCGTCCTGGCCCCACGCGGGCACTGGTGGGCGTACGCCACGATCCTGCTCGCCCTCCAACTGCTCGCCGTCGTAGGACTCTCGTCGTGTTCGAGGGCGGAGCTCACGCTGGACCGCGAACTTCGCGCTGCTCGAGGGGGCTACCGCGCCGACCTCGTCGAGTTGAGCGCCGCGACGCCCGAACTGGTGCTGCTCGGTCGTGAGGAGTGGGCGGTTCGTCGCTCGAGCGACGCCGTCGCACGGGTTGAGGTCGCGGAAAGCAAACTGCGTCGACAACGACGCTGGTCGAACGCTCTGGTCCTCGCGGTAAGTCTGTTAGCGATGGGCGCGGTCGCTACGCACCCTCGCACGTCGAGCGTCTGGCTCGTCGTCGCGGCGGTCATAGGACTTTCGACCTACGAAGCACTCGGTGCCGTTCGCCTTTCACTGCACGCGGCGGTCGACGTGAGCGGCGGCGGCGAACGCCTCGAAGCACTCGCGACGGTCGGGGCTCGTGGCTCGCTCGCGTGGCCCGGTGAGAGCACCGTTCGACTGCAGGACGTAACACTGGTTGAAGACGGACGCGTGCTCGTGCGCGGCGCCACGCTCATCATCGAGCCCGGCGCGCGCGTGGCAGTCATCGGCCAGTCCGGCGTCGGCAAGTCCACGCTCCTTCGCGCTCTCGCGGCACTCGACGTGGTGGCGGGCGGCACGATAAGTGTGGGCGGCGTACTCCTCGGCGATCTCAGTGACGCCGCGCTGCGCCAGCACCTCACCTACGTTCCGAGCGAACCGGGTCTCACCCGGGGGTTCGCCTTCGACGTAGTCACGCTCGGTCGTGAAGGCGTTCGAAATCCCCACGACGACTTGGGCGCGCTCGGTCTCATCACGGAGCGCACGACTCGCTTTGAAGAGCTCTCGCGTGGCGAACGCGTGCGCGTTGCCGTCGCCAGGGCACTCGTCACGAGCCCCGACGTCCTCGTGCTCGACGAACTCACCGCAGGACTCGGCAGCGAAGAGACGAGCGACGTCTTGAACCTTCTCGCCTCGACCAACAGCACCGTGATTATCGCGACGCACGACGATGACGTCGTGCGATGGTGTGACCAGGTGGTGGAGTTACGTGATGGAGAACTCTCGCGCGTCAACCGTTGAGGTTCGTCATACCTGCTGGCTGGTAGCGCTCACCCACGACCGCACTGCGCGGCACGGCCGCTTCGAGGGCGGCGACGTCGGACTCACTCAAAACGACGTCGAGAGCGGCGATGTTCTCGTGCAGCCAGCGACGACGCTTGGTACCGGGAATAGGGACCACGTCGTCGCCGCGCGACAGCACCCAGGCCAACGACAACTGAGCAACCGTCACGTTCTTCGACGCCGCGATCGCTTCGAGGTTCTTCACGAGGGCCAAGTTCTGCTCGAAGGCGTCGCCCGAGAATCGTGGGTGGCGGCTGCGAAAATCGCCTTCGCCGCTTTGACGCGTCGCGGCCTCGTTCGTCAAGAAGCCCCGACCGAGCGGGCTGTAGGCGACGAAGCCAACGCCCAGACGCCGGCACGTCGCGAGGACGCCGTCTTCGGGGTCGCGCGACCACAACGAGTACTCACTTTGCAGGGCGGTCACCGGGTGCACCGCGTTCGCTCGTTCGATCGTGGCCGACGAAGCCTCCGAGATACCGAGGTGGCGGACCTTTCCTACCTCGACGAGGGACTTCATTGCGCCCCAGGTCTCCTCGATCGGCACGGTCTTGTCGACACGGTGTTGGTAGTAGAGGTCGATCATGTCGACGCCGAGGCGCTCGAGTGACGCGTCGCACGCCGCCAGTACGTAGTCGGGCGTGCCGTTGATGCCAAGAAACGAACCGTCTTCGCCTCGTTGATTGCCGAACTTCGTCGCGAGCACCACTTGGTCGCGACGATCCTTTATGGCGCGACCGAGCAAGCGTTCATTGGTGAAGGGACCGTACATGTCAGCCGTGTCCAAGAAGTTGACGCCGCGTTCGAGCGCCTCGTGAATGGTCGCGAGGGACTCGGCGTCGTCGCCTTTTCCGTAGAACTCGCTCATGCCCATGCAACCGAGTCCCTCAGCGGAAACTTCCAGTCCCTGACCCAACGTTCGACGTTTCATCGCGACTCCTTCATGTGAAATTGCTCACGAGACCCCGTTTAAAGGCCTTGACGCTCACAGTAGTACCTGAGAACGAACTAATTTCTTGGCTATTGGCTGGGGGGGCCAAACATCGAGCGCCCGTCTGTTCTGTCTTCAGAGCAGACGGGCTCCGTTGTTTCCGAAGGGTCGTTACACCACCCGTAGGGTTGAGGCGTGACTGAAACTCGTTCAAGCGAGTCGCCGAGTGTGTTCGTGCGCCCACTCCTGCGTGGATGGCTCCACGTCGCGGGCGCGATCATCCTCGCGGGCTGCTCACCGATCTTGTTGGTTCGCGCTCACTCCTGGGCTCAGGTCGGGTGGGTCCTTTGTTACCTGATCGGCGTCGAATCCATGCTCATTACCAGCGCCCTCTTCCACCGTATTCTCTGGTCTCCTTCGCGGCGACGAGCCTTCAAACGAGCCGATCACTCGGCGATTTTCCTCGCCATCGCTGGAAGTTACCTGGCCCTCGCTGGACTCACCATGCACGGGGCGATCCGCTTGGTGTTGCTGCTCGTGGTCGCTGGCGGCGCCGTTGTCGGCATCGCCATCCGCCAACTCGCCCTCGACACGCCCAAGTGGGCGAACACCATTCCCTACCTCGTCGTGGGCTGGGCCGCCATTGCGGTAATGCCCCAGATCTATCGTGGCGGCGGTCCCTTGTGCTTCTCCTTGGTGGTCGGTGGTGGACTGGCCTACACCCTGGGCGCACTGGCCTACGCCTTCAAGCGACCGAAACTCGTCCCGCGCGTCTTTGGTTATCACGAACTCTTTCACGCCGGCACCCTGGTGGGCGTGGGTCTGAACTTCTGGGCCCTAAGCGTGGCGCTGCACTGATTTAGTTCAGAACCGGCACCGCGTTGAAGCGCACGAGTTGGGGCGTCTCCCCACGTAGCCCGATGGTCGTGATCGAACCGTTGTCGAGTCGCGTTCGCCACGTCGTCGAGCCCGTGACCCCGAGCGCCCACACGGCCGCGGATTTGATCGGCGAGACGTGACTCACAATGGCGAGGTGGCGATCGGGGGCGTGCAGCAGACTCGACTCGTCAGCGAGAAGCCCGTTCAGTTCCGCGTGCACGCGTTGATCGACACTGGCGAGTGACTCCCCACCCTCGAAGGGGGCGTCGTGGTCGTGTTCGAACGCTCGCCACCCTTCACGCGAGATCACGCTCACTGGTTGACCGTCGAGATCGCCGTAGTCGACCTCGACGAAAGACTCCTTCACGTGCACTTCAAAATCCGGGAACGCCAGGGCCGCGGTCTCGCGTGCGCGCGCTAGCGGCGAGGTCCACACTTCGCACACCCCGGTCAAGTACGGCATGAGCGCGAGGGCTTGGCGTTCGCCGAGCTCGGTTAAGTGCGGGTCACTTCGCCCCACCAGGAGCCGCTGGGCGTTGGTCGTGGTCTGACCGTGACGAATCAGGATGATCACGGCAACAAGAGGCGTCCGCACTCGGGACAGTCCATGAAGGTGTCGAGCGCCTGGGACTTGAAACGGTCGTAGTCGAGTGGAGCGAGCGCGAGACGACAGCCGTCACATCGCCCCTCGACCACCTGCGCCGCGCCCGACGTACCCGCGCGGGTCATCGCGACGTCGTAGCGAGCGCGCAGCGCCGCTGGAAGAGCTGCGTGACGATCCGCACGATCGAGACGGAGCGACACCAGTTCCTCGTCGAGGGTCGCTTGGAGCTGCGCGATGACGTCGATGAGTTCGCTGCGCCGAGCGACGCCGGGCTGGGCCCGTCGTTTGATCGACTCAATGACACCTTCTCGCGGCTCGAGATCGAGGAGCAGCTCGAGCTCACGATCCTCACTCGCCGAGAGTAAGTCGCGAACGTGCGTCAGTTCGTTCTGTAGTGCGGTGAGTTCTCGCACGTGGGCCGTGGACGTCGCCAACGTCGCGTCGAGATCATTTGCACGGCCCTTAAGACGAAGTGACTCTCGTGCCACGTTCTCGTAGTCGCTCTTAACGGGCGCGAGACCGGTCTCGGCCTCGTGCAAGTCCTTCAAGAGACCGCGAAGTTCGCTCTCCAACGCGGCCAACTCGGCGATCTCGGGCAGGTGCGTCTTTTGGCTACCGACCCGGTCAATCCAACGATCAGCCTCCATGAGCGCACGAAGGGCGTCGGTCTCACTCACTCGCTTAGTCTGTCACGCCAAAACTGTCGCCCGACGCGGCCAACTTCGCCAGCGCCGCTCTCAGTGTCGGTTCCGCACGTTCGAGCGCCGCGTCGAACTCGAACCAAAAGACGTCGGGACTTTCGTTGGCGGCTGGACGGGGATCGCTGGGTTCACCGAGGAGCACGTAACGAAGGTCGTAGTGCGTGTGCCCCCGCGGGCCGGGGTGCACGTCAACGTGAAAGAGCACGACGGGATCGAGATGGTGCACGACGAGCCCCGTCTCTTCGACGGTCTCACGCACGCACGCCGCTTCGGGCGATTCACCCGCGTCCACGTGGCCCCCCGGCTGGACCCAGATGCCCAAGCGGCGGTGTCGGTGCAAGATCACGCCTCGCGACGACACGACGAAAGAAGAGGCCGTGACGTGATGATCGTTCTCGTTCTCGGAGAAGGGATCGCCCGGCCAGTTGAGCCGGTCGAGCGTCAACTCAATCGAGAGCTCCTCTCGCGCGTCGACCGGCGTGATGCTCCGCACCTGTTGACGCAGATCCTCCAGGTTCACTGTTGGCCCAGGAGCGTTCGCACCGACGCTGGCAGGGCGACGTCGCCGGAGGCCATCGCGCCGTTGGTGTCGGGTAGCGGATCTCCAAAGACGACGCGCGCCGGCACGGTGCCGGACCACACGGGGAGATCACGGTCGTCCTCGTCATCCTCGGTCGGTCCACGAGAGACCTTGGCCGACGCTTCGTCGATCGACACCGCGACGACCATGGTGAGACGAAGCTCTTGCTCGCTCGAGGGGCGGACCTCATCGGCTCTGCCGGGCAGGACGCGGTCGACGAAGAGGTTCAACACTCGTCGCTTCTCTCGCTCGTCGATGACTTCGTGCGCCGAACCAACGACGGCGACTGATCGATAGGCGATCGACGACTCGAAGCCACTCCTCGCGAGGCGAAGACCGTCGTACAGCGTGACGGTGATGAACGCCTCGCCGGCTCGAGAGACGGACTTCAGCACCTCATTCGAGGGACTGCCGTGAAGAAAGATCGTACGGCGCTCTCGCGCGTGCAGGGTTGGCAGCGCCACGGGCTTGCCGTGCACCGTCGCCGCGACGTGACAGAGGCGCCCCTCGTCCAAGATCGCGAAGATGGTCTCCTCGTCGTAGAGGGCCTTGTTGGGTAGGCGCCGGACCCGCGTGCGCGGTCCGGGACCGAGCACGTCATCACTCATTGACGGATCTCACCGCTGAAGAAGGTCCGCGCGAGTCCCGCGACTTCGACGTTCTTTTCGAAGAGTCGCGCGTACATGACTCCTCCGCGCGTACTGGCTTGGCGAACCGTGACGGTCGGCGAACCCACTTTCTCGACCCACCACGGCGCGACCGCGCACATGGCGCTACCCGTGACGGGATCTTCGGCGAGGCCGAGTCGGGGGGCGAAGACCCGAATCGATACGTCGACGTCGGGCCCACCGTGACACGCGGCGATGACGATCGAACTCGGAACGAGGAAGAGACTCATCGGATCGACGCTCAGTCCACAGAGCGTGTCGTAGTCCTCGACGATGGCGAGCACGCTCGAGGGGCCGGCCTGGTAGATCTCGTGCACCACGCCCAACGTGTCGTTCAAGACCGAAGGATTCAGTGGTTCGAGGTAGGCGCGCGGTAGGTCGACGCCCAAGAGTCCCTTGCCCAGTCGTCGTCCCGAGAGCACGCCGGCCCTCGTGGCGAAGTAGAACTCGCCACCGGGTGCGTTGAGTTCGTTGAGCAGGACGTGCAGCGTGGCGAGCGTGGCGTGACCACAGAGCTCCACCTCCACCGTCGGCGTGAACCATCGAAGCGACCACTGATCGCCCACCCGTCGCACGAAGGCCGTCTCCGAGACACCAAGCTCGAAGGCGATGCGCTGGAGTTCGTCGTCGGCGAGGGGATGCTCCAACAAGACCACCACCGCGGGGTTGCCTCGCTCGTTGTCGCCAATGAACGCGTCAACCCACCACAGACGATGTCCGAACGTCACGTCGACGGATTCCACCTTTAGAGACTGCCACATCACACCACGAGCCTGGGTAGTGTTTGACGGTGCGTGTCGCGACCTTTAACTTGCACGCCGGTGTTGACGGCTGGGGTCGGCCTACTCGAGTTCTCGAGCTCATCAAGGAACTCGACGCCGACGTTCTGATACTCCCCGAACTCTGGCGAGCTGACGACGGACCCGATTTCTACGAGGATCTGAGAACCACCCTTCACGTCGACGGAGGGTTCGCTGCGTTGGCGCAAGGTGAACGGGTGACGTCGGGCGAGGGGGGCGCCACGTGGCAGCCGCGCCTCGCGCACTTCTTCGGAGAGCGGGGACTCTTCTTCAGCGGACACCGCTCGCTCACCAAAGTCCAGCTCGCCAGTCGGGCGCAGTTAGAGCACGTCGAACACGGCACCTGGGGACTCGGACTGCTCACTCGCTTGGAAATTGAAGAAGTGCGTGTCATCTCGCTTGGACGACTGCCACGCGAGCGAGTACAACGAGCGCTGGTGGTGGCGCGACTGAAAGAGAACGGTCGGTCTTTCTACGTCCTGGCCATTCACGGAGCGCACCTCAGTCACGGTTCCCATCGTCAGTACCAACGCGTCAGCGAATTCGTCAAGACGCTCGATCCGACGCTCCCGCTGCTCATCGGCGGCGACTTCAATAGTTGGCGCCCACTGCTGCGACTCCTGTTACCGGGGTGGCACACCCTGGCGAGCGGGCGCACGTGGCCCGCCGCGCGCCCCCACTCGCAGATCGACCACATCCTCGGGCGCGGACCCTGGAAGTCGACGAGCAGTTTCACTCGCGACGGCGGCAGCGACCACCTGGCCCTCGTCGCCGACCTCGAACTTCGCTAAGTCAGGTCCATCGTCGAGCTCTCGGGCAGTCGCGTCAACAAAGACAACAAAGGCAACAGCGGCAAGAACGTCAAGAGCGCCGGCAGACGAAACGATCCGGCGCCCGTCACGTGCACGCTGTCGCCGATGAGTCCAAAGACCAAGAGTCCGGTCATAGCCCCGAGGACGCCCGCCACGACGATCCATCCCGCGGCGGTCGCTCGAAACGAGTGCGAGAACAACTCGGTGCCCAGCGCCACCATCGCCGGGGCCAGAAGGCCACCGGCCGCGACGCCACTCATGTAGCCGATGACGAAGGCGGCCTTTCCTCCGCCGTACGCGATTGACGCCGTCAACGCCGTGGCGAGCGTGCCGAGCACGATCGTCCAGCGTCGACCGAGCACGCGCGAGAAGTAACGACTCAGGAGGAGGCCAACGAGACCCGTCAGGGCGCTCAGCGCCACCACACCCGCCACAATCCCCGGACTGATCTTGAGGACCCCTTCGCCATAGACGAACGTGAAGCCACTGGCCGGGCCGGAGATCACTCCAACGATGAAGGTGATGACGCCCACGATGGCGACCCGTGTGCGAACGCCGTGCGGCAGGGCACCGAGTCGCGCGAAGGACGTGTCGCCACGATGGAAAGCCGGCTCGGGGATTCGTCGCAGCAACGGTCGGACGAAGAAGACCGGCACCACCGCCAACGCGAAGAGCCAACGAAACGAGGCACTCCCCCGAATGACCCCGTGCAACACCGCCGCCATACCAGCTCCGAGGCCCGCGCCCGCCGAAATGATCACGAGGCGATCGATACGACCCTTCGTGCTCGAAAGTTCCACGGTGATGACCTGGATCAACACCGACGTCGTCGAGAGGAGCGGTCGCGCGAGCGCGAAACACAAGACGAAGAACCAGTACGACGGACTCAGCGACGCGCACGCAGTGATCAGGAGACCGACCAGCAGCGCTCGACGAAGCACGGTTGTACGTCCCCAGCGGTCGGCGAGTGACGCGAGGGGTAGCGCGCCAAGCGAGGCGAGGCGCAGTATCGCGAGTCCAATACCGAGCACCGACCCCGAGAGTCCCACGATGCTCTGTAGCGATTGGCTCGAGGAGTGATGACCGAAGTGGCGAGCGACGTCGTCGAGCGACGCGACGGCGCCGAACTGTGCGAAGCCGGCGACCAACGCGATGAGGAACAACGCCACCGTGACGCGGAGCCAGGAACGACGCGCGTCGGCGTCCATTGGCGCGTCAGCCAAGCTGCACGCTCTCGTCCACCACGACCAGGGTCTTACCGTGGTTTCCGCCACTGAAGAGAAGGTTGAGCGCCTCGGGTGCGCGTTCCAGCCCCTGCACGAGATGCTCCTGGTGTTGGAGGGCGCCCGTGTGCACCATGGTGGCCAGTTCGGTCTGCGCCTCGACGAAACGGTGCGCGTAGTCAAGGATGAGGAAGCCCTCCATCCGAGCGCGACGAATGATCAACATGGAGGTGTTCTCAATCCCGCGACGCGCGTCGGTGGCGTTGTACTGTGAGATCGCACCACAGAGCACGACGCGCGCGTGCATCGCGACGTTGGCGAGCACGGCGTCGAGAATCTCACCTCCCACGTTGTCGAAGTAGAGATCGACGCCCTTCGGGCAAGCCTCGTGCAGCCGTCGACCAAGATGCGCCTCGCGATAGTCGAGACACTCGTCGAAGCCGTACTTCGCTACCACTTCGGCGCACTTCTCCGCTCCGCCCGCGATACCCACCACGCGTTGCGCGCCGCGCGCCTTGGCGATCTGGCCCACGACCGAACCCGTCGCGCCCGCGGCGCCCGAGACGACCACGACGTCACCGGACTTCATCTGACCTACGTCGAGGAGACCGAAGAACGCGGTGATCCCGGTCACGCCGAGCACGTTCATCATCGTCGCGAGGTCCAAACCAAGACCGTGGGGCACGACGGAGAAACGGTTGTCGTCGTTCGCGAGAGACCACTCTTGCCAGTTCGTCATGCCAAAGACGACGTCGCCGACCTTGTAGTGATCGTTGCGCGACTCCACCACGACGCCAGTGCCGCTACCTCGGATGACGTGACCCAACTGAATCGGCGGGAGGTAGCCCGGCGCGTCGTTCATCCACGTTCGAATCGTGGGATCGATGCTCAACATGGCGACTTTGATGAGGGCCTCTCCCTCGCCACAGGTCGGTACCGGGGTAACGACCAACCTCGTCGTGGAGGCGTTGACCGCTCCCTCGGGGCGCTCGGCGAGCAGGATCTGTCGATTGTCCACGTGGTCTCCTCGGTCGGGCGGGCACTCTCGATTCTGTCACCACCACGCGACACCGTCCGCTTTGCTAGAAAGTGTTGAACCCGAGGAGTGAGCGTGGCCCGTCATCGCAGTCTTCGTTCCGAGTTGTACCGCGACGCGCGTCTCCTCGGCAACGTCCAAGCCGCGGCCCACGGTCCAGGCGCCTACGCCACGCGCTACGCACGGCGCAAGGTCTACTCGAGAACTAACTCCTTCACGCACTCGATACTTCGCTCCATCAATCTGAGCAAATAGCGACGTCGGCGCGAGTTCGCGAGACGCGGCTAGGCCTGACGTGCTCGCACGCGACGAATGACTTCGTCCACCACCTGGCTCGTCGAGGCGTCGCCGCCGAGGTCGAATGTTCGCACTCCGTCGGCCGCGGCGCCGAGTGTGGCGTCGCGAAGGGCAGACGACGCGGCTGCACACCCGGCGTCCCCGCGGTAACCAGCGTGCTCCAAGACCGCCGCGCAGGCCAACAGCATCGCCATGGGGTTGGCGACGTTCTTACCTTCGAGTGACGGGGCCGTGCCGTGGGGCGCTTCAGCCATCGCGACCCGAGTTTCGAGATTCTCGTCGAGCGACAAAAGCACTGACTCCGCGCCGGCGATGGAGCCAAACATGGCCAAGACGAGGTCGCTCAGACAGTCTCCGTCTCGATTGAGCGCCGGAATGACGACGGACGTGTCCCACCCTTCGGTCATCAGTCCGGCGTACGCGGCGTCGATGAGCATGGGCCGGTAGTGAACGCCTGGGTGACGCGCCGCTGCGGCGTCCATCTCCTCTTTCAACATGCCTTCGTAGATCGCCGACACCGTCCACTTCGGTCCCCCGTACACCAGTCCGCCGAGCGAGTCGGCGGCGCGAAAACTGAACTCGGCCACCGAGCGACAGGTGGCCCGATCGATGCGCTCGGTGCGCCACGCTGATTCCGCGTTCGCCCCCGGCACGCCGTCGCGACCCTCGGCCGCGCCGTACGCGTCGCCGACCGCCATTCGCACCACCACGACCGGGTGCGTCAAGCCCACGATCGGGGTCACACCCGGTATGCGACGACCCGTGCGCACGATGACCTTGCCGTCGATACCCTCTCGCAGAATACGATTGGGCGACCCGACGCTTCCGATCTCGGTCGGCGTGACGGTGGCGGCCTTTAGTCCGAGGCCGGTCTCTCTCATCATCGCGGCCGCCTCGTGAATCACGCCGTTGTTGGTTTTCTCACGACTGGCGAGCGAAAGGTCGTAGCGAAGGAACTCCAACTCGAAGCCGAGCACCGATGGTTCCAACGCTCTCAGCGCCTCATCGAGCAACTCCTGACCGGTCTGGTCGCCTTCACAAACCACGATGGTGGGACGGGTGGGCATGGCTAGAACTCCTCAAATATTCGACTGAACGTAACGAATACCTTACGTTGGCGTGAGCGGTCCGGAATTAAACGCCGCCGCGTCACAAGGCCAGCGAGGCGATCGAGTTGGACGGAATCGATGAGACGCGACCACTAACCGACCCGCGTGATCTCCACCGTCACGCCGAGCGAGATGGAGGGATCGCCGTAATAGATCCCCTTCAGCGGTGGCACGTCACCGTACTCGCGTCCCTTCGCGACGACCACGTGAAAGAGTCCGTTCCGACCGCCGTTAGTGGGATCTATCCCCACCCAATCACCGCAGAAGTACTCGACCCAGGCGTGACTTTCGCCCACGACCTTCTCCCCCACCTCGGCCTCGGCCTTCGAGTACAAGTATCCCGAGACGTAGCGCGCCGGGATGCCCAGACTTCGCAGCAGCGAAATGGTCACGTGGCTTAAGTCCTGACAGACGCCCTGACGTTGTTCCCACACGTCTTGCGCCGTCGACGAGACGAGTGTTGCGCCACGAACGTAGTCGACGCGCTCTCGAACCCACACCATGACGGCGTCCACGATCGCGTGCACGTCGTCGTGGCGTGCCACCACCGCACCAAGTTCCTCGAACACGCCAGACGACATCATGGTTCGAGCCGTTGGTGCGAGGTACTCGCCGAAGCGGTCTTGCACGTCGAACGACTTCAGAGCGCTGAGTGAGAGGTTCGCGTCGCTCGCGGGCTCACTTCGCGTCTCGACGGTCGCTTCCGCGATGACTTGCAGCCGGCGATGGGGCTCTTGGAGATCGAAAGTGGTCACGATGGTCCCGAAGTAGTCGCGGTACGTCGCCAGGTCGGCGCTCGGGTGCACCCGCAAGGAAGCGTCGCTCACGAGCTGGCGAGAAAGCGTGGGCGGCGTCATTCTCGCCTCGTTGTACGAAGAGTCCGCGACACCGTCGTAGCTGAAACCCGTCACGTGGCGAATCGTGAATCGGGCCGATGACTCGATGACGCTCACGTCCCGACCTCGGACATCCACGACGTCGCCACGACTTGGCGAAAATAACTGGACGTGATCTGATCGTTCGCGGTGGCGCTGGTCGTTTCGAGCAACGTGAGGATCTCCGCGAGGCTGTTGAGGAGTGTTTTGGGGTCCATGTACTCGAGACGCGACTGCGTGGTGCGAATCGTGCGACGAGCCTCGTTCACAATGTCCAAGTGGGTGCTGGCTCTCGTCAACTGGTCCAGGCAGTGGTCGGCCACCGTGAGCGAGTGGTACGCCGATCGAGGAAACTCCCGATCGAGGAGCAAGAAGGCGGCGATGGCTTCGGGGTCCGAGCGGCGCACCGCCGATCGAAGGTACGACTCCATGGCGCCCGCGGCGCGCAACAGCGTGAGCCAGTCCGGAGAGTGATCGGCCGCGAACAGGCGCCCCTGCAAGAGTCGCGCCGTCATGTCGATGCGCTCCAGGCTCCGACCCAGCACGAGGTACCACCAGGTCTCGTCGTGGCTGATGGTGGCGTCGGTGAGTCCCGCGAAAAGAGCGGAGCGCTCCCTGATGAACTTCAGGTAACTCGCGGGCCCCACGCGCGACGCTTCGTCTCGCTGCGCGGCGAGGTCGTTCCGCGTCGCGTTCAGACAGATCCACATCTCCGAGGAGATCACCTCTCGAACGCGTCGCGCGTTCTCGTACGCCGCTAGCAGCGCGCCGGTGATGGCACTCGGACTTTCCGCGTCGAAGACGAGTCGATCGAGCACTGTCTCTATCGTCACCGAGGCGTTCGCGTCGACGTCCATCCCCAAGGTGGCGAAGAGCGAACGGCACGTCACCCCGGAGTCACCGAAGGGGTCTTCGGCGATTCGATGAACGTACGCGTCGACGATGCGCGACGTGTCGTCGGCTCGCTCCACGTAGCGACCGGTCCAGTAGATGAGCTCCGCGAGTCGCGCGAGCATTCCGCGATTCATTGATCGGATCCTGACTGCGTGAGCGGTCCGTATTGGCGAGCCTCGCGCTGCACTTTCGGGGCGGCCAAACTGGGCGACGACGTGGGCTCGACGTGGGCTCGCTCGAGGTCAATCGGGACGACGTCGGCGAGCACCCAGGTGTCCTTCGAGCCGCCCCCTCGACTGGAGTTCACCACGAGTGCCCCCTGAGGGAGCGCGACGCGCGTCAGACCTCCGGGGAGAACCCACACCTCACGGCCGTCGTTGATGGCGAAAGGCCGCAGGTCGACGTGACGCGGCAACAACTGATCGTCGACGAACGTGGGCACCGTCGACAGGGCGACGGTGCGCTGGGCAATGTGACCCCGCGGGTTCGCCAACAGGGTCGCGCGAAGTTCGACCAGGGTGGCCTCGTCGGCCTGAGGCCCAATGACGATGCCGTGGCCTCCCGATCCGTCAACGGGCTTCACCACGTAGCGCTCGAGGTGATCGAGCACCTCGTGCAGCGACTCAACGTCGTCCAAGCGGTAGGACTCTACGTTCTCCAGGAGCGGTTCTTCGTTCAAGAAGTACCGGATCAGTTCGGGGACATAGGTGTAGATGAGTTTGTCGTCGGCCACGCCGTTTCCAATGGCGTTGGCGATCGTCACCGTCTTGGCTCGGGCCGCGTTGACCAGACCCGCGACGCCCACCACGGAGTCGGGCCGAAAGTGCAGGGGGTCGAGCCACTCGTCGTCGACCCGGCGATAGATGACGTGCACGGGACGCTCACCCTGGGTGGTGCGCATGTTGACCTTGTTGGCGACCACGACGAGGTCGCTACCCTCAACGAGTTCGACGCCCATCAATCGGGCGAGCAAGACGTGTTCGAAGTACGCGGCGTTGTGAACACCGGGAGTGAGCACCACGACCGTCGGATCGCGAACGCCCTCGGGTGCCGAGAGGTGCAACGCGCGAAGGAGACGTGCGGGGTACTCGTCGACAGGATGCACACGGTAGTTGGTGAATAGTGAGCCGAAGCTCTGGGTCATCGCTCGACGGTTCTCTATAACGTACGAAATGCCGGACGGTATGCGCACGTCGTCCTCGAGCACGCGCAAGTTGCCCGACTCATCGCGAATGATGTCGACGCCCGAGACCGTGATTCTCGGCGCGAACCGGGGCACGATGCCCGTCGCCTCACGTCGAAAGTGGGGACTCGACGTGACGACGTGGCGAGGGATGAGCCCGTCGTTGAGGCACTCACCCGGACCGTAGACGTCATCGAGGAAGGCCTCGAGCGCCTTGACTCTTTGTTGAATTCCTGCCGAAAGGACCCCCCACTCGGTAGCCGCGATGATCCGCGGGATCAAATCCAGCGGAAATGGTCGCTCTTCCCCACCAAAGGCGAAGGTGACGCCGCGTTCCGCAAAGGTCCTACCGAGCTGGTCGTAGCGCGTACGGATATCAACGGTCTTTAGATCACCGAGAACGTCGACAATCTCCCGGTACACGGGCCGCGCCACTCCCGGCGCGGAAAACACCTCATCCCATGCCAAGGATGGATCAACGTCCACGAAAGATGAATTGATGTTCTGTTCATATCATGCCCATGTTTCGGCCACGTTACCGATTTTGGCGCGCTCGATGACGTAGTCACGTACTCCTCCACAGACCAACGGCGCCACGGATTTTGCGCGCAAAGTGTCGCATGAAAATGCCAACCTCCTAGGTTTCGGGCGTACGAAAATTGCTGTCAGGCGGTACATTGAAGTTCCATCACGAACATCAGGAGAACTTCGACGTGGACTATGTCTCGCTAGGAACAACGGGACTTCAGGTCTCAAAGATCTGTCTCGGCTGCATGAGTTACGGTGAGCCCCTTCGAGGTAACCAGACCTGGTCGATCGGGAGGGAAGAGGCCGAACCGTTCTTCCGCCAAGCTCTCGACGCCGGTATCAACTTCTTCGACACCGCCAACGTCTACTCAGCGGGTAGCAGTGAAGAGATCACCGGCCCGACGCTGTTATCGATGGCGCCGCGCGAAGAGTTGGTCATCGCTACCAAGGTGAATGGAAGGATGCGTCCCGGTCCCAACGGGCAGGGCCTCTCACGCAAGGCAATCCTCACCGAGATCGACGACAGCCTTCGGCGCCTCGGCACCGACTACGTGGACCTCTACCAAATTCATCGCTGGGACTACAGCACCCCTATCGAAGAGACGATGGAGGCCCTGCACGACGTGGTCAAGGCCGGCAAGGCTCGCTACATCGGAGCGTCGTCAATGTACGCCTGGCAGTTCGCGCAAGCGCAGTACAGCGCGGACCTCAATGGATGGACGCGCTTCGTCAGTATGCAGAACTACTACAACCTGCTCTACCGAGAAGAAGAGCGAGAGATGCTCCCCTTCTGCCTCGAACAGGGTGTCGGATCCATTCCGTGGAGTCCGCTCGCTCGCGGCCGTCTGACCCGACCGTGGGAACAGCAGACGAAGCGTTCCGAGAGTGACCAGTTCGGTCGCTCACTCTCATTCGACATTGACCGACCCATCGTCGACACCGTGATCGACATCGCCGGACGACGCGGCGTCGCGCCGGCTCAAATCGCCTTGGCCTGGGTCCTGTCCAAGCCCGCCGTTGTCAGCCCCATCGTCGGCGCCACGAAGGCACAGCACCTCACGGACGCGATCGCCGCGGTGGATCTGCGACTCGACGACGCTGAGATCGCGTCACTCGAGAAGGACTACCAGCCCCACGGCGTCGTCGGCTTCACTTGATCGCTCGCTGAGCGGCCCGTCGGGCGACCGATCATCTAGTTCTTAGCCAACGAACGATTTGACGTCGGCGATCAGTTTGTCCTCGACTTCGAGATTCCACAGCGAGTCGGCGACGTCCACGACCAAGAAGAGTTCGGAGAGGAGGAGCGTCTCGATAGCGGCTACGCCCAGGTGCTCGAGCCATTTGCCAATGCCAAAACGCACGGTGAAGTCGTTGGGACTTCCGGTGATGGTCACGGTCAACGCACGGTCTGCTGCGACGACTTCGCGAAGAAAGCCGCCCTTCTTGGCCTGAATGACCGTTCCTTGGTCGCTGGCGGCTGACGTCTGTACGGTGAACCCGTCGTCTTTCAAGTACTTCTCTACGTGTGATTGAAGGGCGCTGATCTCGGTTCCCTTACCCTGAAAGTGTTCTTCTTTGTCACCAAGCACGATGATCTCCTTTTCTGGTTCGTAGTCGCACCCTAGCGGCGCACCTTCAATGCTCCATAAGAGTTGTCTAGGGCTTGACCGAGTCGTTCAGTGGCTCGCTTGGCCCATTCGCGAACGACTGGCGATCGTCCCTCGGCGAAGATGTGACAATTGACGAATGGACCGTTCTCGAAATGACCAACCTCGTTACCAATCCGTGATCGACCGACTCAGCGACGCGGGATCTCGTCATTTGCTCTCGACGCCTGCTCTCGTGTGCGACCTTGACCTACTCGGCGAGAACGTGAGGTCGATGGCGAAGCGGACCGCACACGCCGGCATCGCTCTTCGACCCCACGTCAAGTCGCATAAATCGGCCTACGTGGCGCGACTTCAACTCGAGGCCGGCGCGGCGGGACTGTCGTTCGTGAAGCTTTCCGAGGCGGAGACGCTCGTCACGCGTCTTAGTCGTGACGGCTACCCGTCACGAATCTCCGCCCTTCTCACGTCGCCTCTCGTTGGCCCCGTACTCGCGAAGCGAGCCGCCGACCTGAGCCAACTCTGCGACCTCACCCTGGTCGTCGACAACCTCGACGGCGTGGATGAGCTGGCGAACGCGGCAAGAGCAGCGAGCCTCGAGCTCTCGGTGCTCTGTGACGTCGACGTCGGCGTCGCTCGCACCGGCGTCGCCGGTCCGAGCGAAGCGTTGCGGGTGGTCGAACGAATCGCAGCGAGCTCGCACCTCCTCTTCACTGGCGTTCAGGGGTACGGCGGTCATCTCCAGCACATCGCCGGACGCGAAGCGCGCCGAGGCGCGACGGTCACGTCGATGGAACTTCTGCGTCACACCGTCGAGGCGCTCGAGTCGCACGGTCACGTCGTCGCTCTTCGAACGGGAGGCGGGACCGGAACGTCGGAGATCGACATCGAACTTGGTCTGCTCAACGAGTTGCAGTGCGGCAGCTACGTCTTCATGGATCGCGAATACCGAGAGGCCCTGGGCGACGACGCGGAGGGACGCTTCAGTCAAAGCCTCTTCATAGAGACCACGGTGATCTCCGACAATCAAGAAGGCCACGTGACTATCGACGCCGGCCTCAAGTCCATGGCCACCGACGCGGGAAACCCGCTCGTCGTCGGCCACGAAGGCAACGTCACGTACCGCTTCTTTGGCGACGAGCACGGGTTGGTCACACGCGGACCCCACGATCCATTCCGTCGAGGCGATCGACTCAGGCTCGTACCCCCGCACTGCGACCCCACCGTTGACAAGTACGACCTCATCTGGCTGGTGCGCGGTGACGTCGTCGTCGGCGTGGCGGACGTTGACGCCCGAGGTTGCTCGCAGTAGTCAAGGGGGAACGCCGATCGGCACCCGCAAGTTAGACCCATTGGCGAAGTGAAGTCGTTGTCGATCCCTGACCTCGTGCCACTACCCCGAACTACTCCGCCAGTCCCACCGCCGGCGACTCGAACACTTCCGTTCGATACTTCTTCACCATCGAGAGCGATCTCGCGCACGATTCGCCAATGGGTAGAGCCAGCAGCAACGCGAACAAGAGCGTGACGGACGTCGTGTGGTTCTTTTGAATCGAGCTCTCAGAAGAACGAAGTATGACCAGCAATACGATGAGGCCGTACTCCGCACGAGACCGTGTCAAGACCACGCTCTTCGAACTCTTGATCGCACGAACGTACTGAACCCGTGACCTCAAGAGGCCAATCGGAATCCCGGCGGCGATGCCCACGAGGCCAGCGAGGATGTGCCAAGCGTCCACGTTCAGTTCGTGCGCGAGAAGCGGCCCGACGACGACGATGGCGAGAAGCGGGTCGAGCATCTCCAAGAGAACGGGCCGAATCCGCTGACGAGGTTGAAGTGTCGAAACGAGAGGGTCCGAGCGACCCTTGCGCACGAGCGTCGACGCCACGACCAAGAACAAAAGGGTGAGGACGAGCTGGACGCTGTACTCGGCTTGCATAAGAGTTCCGTTCCGTTGATGCCTCGGCGTGAATGCTACTGAGTTCGTCCCTCCTCCTATGACCTCGTCAAGTAACGCGTGCGCGATTGCTACATTTCTTAGGTGCGCCTCGTCTCGTGGAACGTCAACGGCATTCGAGCCGTGTCCAAAAAGGGCCTCTTCATGCCGTTCGTCGAGGAATTGGACCCCGACATCATCTGCCTCCAAGAAACCAAAGCGCAGCAGTCCCAGTCGGACGTTCAACTGCCCGAGTTCGAGGAACATTGGAACTCCGCGGAGAAGAAAGGGTACTCCGGGACTGCGAACTTCTCCAAGATCACCCCGATCAGCGTCGCGCCGGGCTTGCCACAGACCTCGATAGATCGCTTCGGCGTCATCGCCGACGCCTTCGGCGATCCAAACAACGAGGGCCGCGTGCTCACGTCAGAGTTCGAGGACTTCTTTCTCGTGAACGTCTACACGCCTAACGCGAAGGACGATCTGGGACGATTGAACCTTCGCCATAGCCAGTGGGACCCGGCGTTCTTACACCACCTCCAGCAGTTAGAGAGTACGAAGCCGGTCATCTTCTGCGGTGACCTCAACGTGGCGCACACGCCCGACGACCTCGCGAATCCCAAATCGAACGTTGGCAAGCACGGATTCACGAGCGAAGAACGCCAGGGCTTCCAAAACTTCCTCGACGCCGGATTCGTCGACACCTTTCGTCTCTTTCACGAAGGCAACGGCCACTACTCATGGTGGTCCAACTTCTCAAACGCCCGCGCGCGCAACATCGGATGGCGCATTGACTACTTCCTCGTCTCTTCGAGTCTGGTCGGACGCGTCACCGCGGCTGAGATTCACGCCAACATCATGGGCAGTGACCACTGTCCCGTCAGTCTTACCCTGACGCCCTAATTCTCGCTGCGGTGGTGCGCGACGATGACGTCACTTCAGGCCAGAGCGCCGATGGGTTCGGCTTCGACGCGCGACGAAGCTCGCCAGGCTCTGATGGAGGTCACTGTCGGGAGCAAAACTCTCGAGACGCAGTGCGCCCGTGTCCGCGGTGATCCGACCGGCGATCACGTCGAGGATCTGGCGGTTACCCGACGTGGCGACCTCCGACCACGACGCGATCAACGTCGCGAGATCGAGCGCCTGAGCGCGCAACTGTTCGCGACCCACGATGTCAGTGACCAGACCCATCGAGAGGGCCGCGTCGGCAGTGATGTCGCGACCGCCCAAGAAGAGGGCCCGAGCCACGCTCTCACCCACCATCTCGACGACGAGTCGAACACCGGCTTCTGAGTACACCAGTCCCAGTTTCGACGCGGGCAGTGAGAGAATCGTCTCGGGCGACGCCACCCTCACGTCAACCGACAAAGCCAACTCCAAGCCCCCACCGATGACGTTGCCCTGCAGGGCAGCGACGATGGGAATCTTCGACTGGCGCAGGGTCTCAAAGTTCTTCTCGTTCGCGATGAGGTCTTCGGCCCCGCCGCGCGCCGCCTCGATGAGGTCGTAGCCAGCACAGAAGTCTGGTGGCGCGGCCGTGATCACTATGGCCCTCGTACCCGGGGGCGCACTGGCTACGAGTTCTTCGAGACTATCGATGGTCGAGCGCCCGAGCACGTTTCGTCGGTCCCCGCCGACGAGACGGATCTCAAAGACCCCGTGTTTGTGGACTTCGCTCTCGAGGGCCGTCGCGGGTGGGACGGCGAGTCGCTGCCGTCGTCGATCGTGGACCCACCTCGTCGAACGGCGCCAGCGCTTACTCGTTTGCGACTGCATCCGTGACACGGAGCGACTCAGTCGCGACATCGACGTCACGAGGGTCTCCTCGCCGTTGCAACCCGAGATTCCTGGGATCTCTCCAGGAGACACTTAGTCTTCATGGCTCTTCACGTCGTGGACACGTTCATCTCGCACTTCGCGAGAATGTTCACCGAGCGTCGGTGGCGCCAATCGAAGGCCAACGTGGCTGCGACTGAAGCGAAGGGGACTGCCGGGCAACTCAATCGAGCCCAGTGTGGCGTGCTCTGCCGTCCACACGAGGTTCTGCTGGCGAACTTGGTCACTCGAGTACACCGCGTCGAGTTTCTTCACCTCACCGGCGGGGACACCCGCTTCGTCAAAGAGGACCAGCCATTCGCGCACAGCTCGCGTGGCCAACGTCGGACCCATCAAGTCGTTGAGTTCTTGAATGTTCCCAATACGCTTGTCATTCGTCGCGAAGCGGACATCGGCCGGGTCGATGTCCAAGAGTGGTGCGAAGCGTCCCCAAATGTTGTCATTGCCGACGGCAATCACGACAGGCCCGTCACTCGCGTCAAAGACGCCGTAGGGACAGACCGTCGGGTGTTGGTTACCCGACGGCGGCGGTACCTCTCCCGCCACCAGGTACCGAGTCCCTTGAAACGTGTGCAGTCCAATCTGACCCGCCAAGAGTGACGTCGACACGCGCTGTCCGCGCCCACTCGACGCACGCTCCACCAAGCCGGCCAAGACGCCGATCACGCCGAAGAGACCCGCAGTGATGTCGGCGATCGGGACGCCGACCTTGACCATTGGACCTTCGGGCGATCCCGTCAGCGACATCAAACCACCCTCGGCCTGGAGAATATGGTCATAACCGACTCGTCGCGCGTCAGGTCCGTCGTCGCCGAATCCACTTATGGAAAGTCGCATGAGTCCGGGATTCAATTCTTCCAACCGCTCATCGCCGAGTCCGAGACGGTCCATGACCCCAGGGCGGAAGTTCTCCACCACTACGTCGGCCCAGCGAACCAGATCTTCGATGAATGGACGTTCCTCGGCGTCCTTCAAGTCGATCGTGATGCTGCGCTTGTTGCGATTGACGGAGAGAAAGTAGGTACTCTCACGCTCCGCGTCGCTCTCCATGAACGGCGGTCCCCACTTCCGGGTGTCGTCACCGGTGCCCGGCTGTTCGACCTTGATGACGTCAGCGCCTAAGTCACCGAGGACCATCGTGGCGTAGGGTCCCGCGAGGACCCGTGAGAAGTCGAGTACGTGGAGGCCCGCGAGTGGTCCGCTCTGATCCTTGGCGCTGTGATTGTCGGGGCCACTACTCAACGGGGCACATTCCTTTCGATGCCAATAACACGTCACGACGGCGTCGTTCGTGAACGACGCAAGAGCGTCTCGAGGTGGCGAACAACGCCATCCCCGAGACGCCCCGCGACGCGTCCTTCTTTACTTCACTCCGTCTGCCTTCAGTACCGCGAGGCACGCGGTGGTGGTGGTGCAGTTCGTCACGTCACCCAATATCTTGGCCGACAGCGGCGTACCTTGAACCTCGTTGCCGGTCGTCGCGTTCGCAATGAAGGGCGCGTAGGGACCGAACGTGTTGTGATACTTGTTGAAGTCAATGCTGCCACTGGCGCCTTCGTAGTTGATCTTCTTGTTGGCCTTTAAGAGCGCCACGCAAGACTTGTACGAATAGCACTTCGTGCCCGGTGGGTTCGTCACCTTCGTCATATCCTTCGATACCGTCGAGCCCTTCACCGTCTTGGCGTAGGTATCGGCCAACGCCAACGTGATCACCGCGTCGTAGGCGTAGTTCGAGCCCGACAGTGGACCCGCCGCCGCCTGGCTCGGGAACAACTTCTTGAAGCCGGCCGTGAAGTAACTATCGGCCTGACCCGTCACGGACGTTCCCATCACCGACGTCAAGATGGCGTGAGCGTTCGCGGTGCCGAAGGCCTTGATGTAGTCACTACTCGTCGTGACGTCGGTGCCGATCCAGGGAATGGTCGAGCCGAGTTGCTTGAACTCAGTCTCGAGCACGGCCACGGTTGGCGCGTCGGTCTGCGAGAAGATGACGTTCGGCTTGTCGGCGATGACTTGCGCCACGGTGTTGGTGTACGACGACTGGTCGGCCTGAACGTTGTAAATGTTTATGACCTTTCCACCCAACTTGATCCACGTCTTCTTCACCGGAGCCACGATGGTCTGCGCCGCGGCGTCGGAGTAGAAGAGCAGGTCGGCCGTCTTGTAGCCCTTGACGTGGGCGTACGTGGCCATCGCGACACCGAGCTGGCTGTCCGACGGGCTGTCGCGGAACAAATACGGATCTGTCTGCGTGTCGCGGGTCGTGTCACCACCTTGGAACTCGTCGATGATCTTGTTCGCCTTCAACACTGGCTCCACCGCGTTGATCTCTTGCGTGGTGGGACCGATGACGCCGGCAATACCACCGCCCGCAAGCATCTTCAACAACGCCGTCTTGCCTTCGACCGGGTCACAACCCGTGTCGCCCTGAGGAATGAGGAGCTTCTTGCCCAACACCCCACCGGCGGCATTCACTTGCGCCTGGGCGATCTGAGCACCTTGGTAGATGCCCTCACCCAAACTCGCTAACGGACCGGTGAAGCACGACAGTACGCCGTACGACACGGTGCCCGAAGAGGCCCCCGCCGTAGCGTCCGCACCGATCGCCACACCGCTTCCGAGCACCGTCGCCAAGGCTACGGCGCTCGTCACTGTCCGAATAGTTATCAAATTCCTAATATTTCTCAATGCATACCCCCCTCGTTTTATTCTTCTCTCTTACGAGAACACGTTTCGTCGCACTACGACATCCTCCCGACGTAGAGGTCGATGACCTCTTCGTCGTGTAACAGTTTCTCGGCCGGACCGTCGAGACGGTTCTTGCCGAGCACCATGACGTAGCCCCACTGCGCGTGGCGCAACGAGCGTCGGGTGTTCTGCTCGACGACGCAGATACCCACGCCCGTGGCGGTGACGTTCTCGATCTGTTCCCACAGCGCACTCTGCAGGATTGGTGAAAGTCCGGCACTGGGCTCGTCGAGCAGCATCACCTCGGGGTCGAGCATGAGACCGCGAGCCATGGCGAGCATGCTGCGCTGACCACCGCTGAGAGCTCCGGCCTTACGACGAAGCGACTTCTTCAGATCGGGAAAGAGTTCACCGAGTGCGTCGATTCGTTGAGCGACGCCGTGCTTGCGGGTGTAGCCACCCATCTCCAGGTTCTCTTTCACCGTCAGGTCCGGGAACGTGTTCGCCACCTGGGGCACGTAGGCCAACTTTCGACGCACGAGCTTCTCCGGTGGCAAGTTGGTGGTCTCTTTATCCAGGACGAAGACGTGCCCGCTCGTCACCTTGATGACACCACTGATCGCCTTTAAGAGCGTCGACTTGCCGGCACCGTTGGGACCAACGATGGCCGTGATGTGGCCCTTTCGAACATCGAGCGTCACGTCTTCGATTATCGGCGAACCCCCGTAGCCCGCGGTGACGTTCTCGACGCGCAGCACCACGGGAGCGTCCAGGTAGGCGTCACTCATTCGTCGTCATTTCCCAGGTAGGCGTCCACGACGCGCTCGTTGTCGCGTAACTCGTCGAAGCGCCCCTGCGCGATGACCGAGCCGAGGTCCATGACGACCACTTCATCACACGTCTTCTCGATGAACGGCAAGTTGTGCTCCACAACGACCACGGTGCTGCCCGCCTTCTTCAACTCTCGAATCGCCTCGCCGATGCGTTCGCCCAGGACCGGGTTCACGCCACCCATGGGTTCGTCCAGGATGGTCAGACGTGGTTTGGCCGCGGCGATGCGCGCGAACTCCAACAGTCGTTTCTGGCCGCCGCTCAGCCCGACGGCGCGGTCGTTTCGAATGTCGTCCAGGCGATAGTGCTCCATGAGTTCACGCAGCTGCTCGGTGTCGAGCGCGTCTTGGCGACGCAGTCGTCGAGCCGCGCTGAGTGAACGCCAGAGTGATTCGCGCTCCAAGTCGGATCGGCCAACGCGGACGTTGTCGATGACCGAGAGGTCACGCCACTCGCGCGGCGTCTGGAAGGTACGGATCATGCCCAGCCGAGAAATCTGATCCGGTCGCTTGCCCACGACGTCGACCCCGGCGAATCGCACGCGGCCCGACGTGGGTCGCTCGAAACCCGAGACCAGATCGATCACGCTGCTCTTGCCGGCGCCGTTGGGACCAATCAGTCCGACGACGCTCCCTTCGCGGATCGTCATGGTGCAGTTGTCAACGGCCACCACGCCACCGAAGGACTTCGAGAGTCCCTCGATCTCGAGTATCGCAGTGGTGCTCACGATTCGACACCGCTGGCAGGTTCGGCGACGACATCGTCTTGACGAGGATCGGGCAGAATCTTCGAACGCGAAAACCACGTTCGCCACGATCGTCGAACCTTCGTCCCGTCTGTCCCCAATCGTTCCGGAAGCAGACCACTGGGTCGAAATTTGAGCATCAGAATTATCAAGAGGCCGATCAGTATCTGACGCAAAGCCGGCCCGAGTTCGGGGCGCGCCGCGGGAGAGGGAATGTAGCGCGTCATCTCCACGAAACCCACGTACACGATGAACGAGCCCAAGACGACCCCTCGAGGGTTACCGCGTCCACCGACCAAGATGGCCGCGTACAGCACGAATATCTCCGTGGGCTTCCAGTCGAGTGGGTTGAAGGCACCGATGTAGGCCGCGAAGAGTCCCCCGGACAGGCCAGCGAGGCCGGCCCCGCACAGATACGTCCGGTACTTCGTCCAAAAGACGTTGCGCCCAAATACCGCCGCCGCGCGCTCGTCGTCTCGAACGGCGCGCACCATTCGTCCAAACGGACTCCTGGAGAGACGCTGGACCAGAAGGTAGACCAGGAACAAGACGAGGAGGCAGAAGGCGAAGAAGTAGTAGTGGTAGGCGTTGTAGGAAAGTTTCCCCCCCATGGGATCGAAGAGACCAAAGACACCGTTGTAGCCGTTGAACAACGGCGTGAAGTTCTCCACCAGGTAGTAGATCGCCCAGACGGCCCCGAGGGTCGTGATGGAGAAGTACACGTCGCGAAGGTTTCGTAGGGCGATGGCGCCAATGATCGAAGCGAAGGCCACCACGACTACGACCGCGATCACGACGGCCAGCAGATACGGCAAGCGCCACCCGAGCACGTACTCCACGGGCGCCTTCGCCTTTCCGACCGTCATGATGATGGTCATGTACACGCCCAGGGCGAAGTAGGCGTAAGCCGAAAGGTCGAAATCACCGGACCATCCCCAGATCATGTCGATGCCGAGCGCGAGTACGCCAAAGATGGTCGCCTCGGTGAGGATGGCGGTCCAGTACTGGAGCATCAGGCACGCACCGTAAGGGCTCGACCCCGCACGAACATACCGTTGGGCTTGATCAAGAGCATGACGACTAGGAACCCGAAAGCAATGACCAGCTGGTACGCCGACGAAGTGTACGTGCCCGCGATCGACATGACCAGGCCCAAAACAACGGCGCCGCCGAGCGTCGCGTAGGGCCGGCCAAGTCCCCCACCGACGGCCGCCGTGATGGAGAGGAGTAAGAAACCGTTGCCGATGGTGGGCGTGATGGTGCCAATGGTCTCACCGTAGAGAAATCCTGCGAAGCCCGACACTGCTCCAGCAACGGCCCAGGTCTGCATCACGACGCGCCGAGCGGGGATGCCGCTGACTTGGGCTAACTCGCGATTCTGCGACACCGCTCGAAGGGCCTTGCCCAGGAGCGTTCGTTGTAAGAGTAGATAGATGAGTCCCGCGACCACCACGGCTGAGACCATCACTTTGATCGTGAGCGTCGTCCAGAGAAAGGGGCCCACGTGCAAGAGATTGCCCTGCGCGAACTGGTACGAAACGCTCGCGCCGCCAAAACCAATTAGCAAGAGATTCTGGAGGATCAGTGACGCGCCGAGCGTCGCGATGAGTGTCGACAGCGGCTTCTGATTTCGGAAGCGTTCGATCAGGCCGAAGTTCAACCCCATACCGGTCAACGACCCAGCCACGGTGGCGATGATCGCGCAGACGTAGAGGTTTTGGTGGAAGTTGGTCTCGCCGACGTACGCGGCGTACGCGCCAATGGTGAGCACCTCGCCGTGGGCCAGATTTACCACTCGACTGACGGCATACTCGAGGGTGAAGGCGACGGAAGAGAGCGCGAGGATCGCGGCGACGGCTAGCCCCATCCCCACGCTGATCCAAAGAATGCTCATATCCCTCCGAGACGCTGTGTAACGCTTCATCAATCAACTAAGACGGAGGGACACTTCAGATTGAATTGTTTTCGACGCTAACACCCCGTGTACGCCAAGAAAACGTGAGTCCTTGAAAACATTTCAGGATGCATTACGTCCTCAGACTCGTCCGAGTCGCTCGTTCACACGTCGACGCATGGCGATAACAATTTGCGACGCGTGACGTCGCTCTCACTCAACCAATTTCCAACCAATCATCGTTACACGAGATCGTCCGAGCATCATCTCGTGAATTGATTCTCGAGCGAGCGCTCATCCAATTTCTACGGACCCGAAATCCGACCTCCGAGGCCCGTGGTCACGTCGAGAACGCCCGCGCACTACTTTTTGGGTTCTACGGTCTCGCGCGGCGATCGCCTTTTCGGCGCTCACCCTTGCGCTTCTCGACGCCGTCGGGCGCACCCGAATCGTGCTTGCGTCGATCGACGTTACTTCGACGATCACCACTCCTTCGCTCATCGTCCTCTTCGGGATTGGCTTCGTGGTGCGTCTCGTGATCAGTCATAATGCCATGTCTAACACCGGCGCCGTTTACGACGCCGGAATTGGTAATCGGGTTCCAGACAGCCTCGAAGCAGACAACATCGCTCGGTCCTGTACTCACGTTGCTCGGACCAGGCGTCGTTGGCATGGAAGGTCTTCGACGTTCGAACCAGACGAACTCGCGCTCCAAACCGGATTGGAAATGAACGGCGGCGCCGTGACGGCGGTGGCGGTTGAAAACTCGCGCCTTCTTACGCCGTTCGCTCAGTGGACCTTGAGTCACCCCCCATTCGGCAAACTCGGTTGGTCGTGGAGTACGGCAATCGACGCACCACACCGAGATCTGAACCGAACTATCTCCTACGCGCCGACGAATGTTGGCGTTTCAGTTGACGCTTCGTCGGGGTGTGCCGTTGCAACAAGGTTCTGCTGCGCGGGTCTTACCTCCCCTCCACGTCCAGTACCGGAGCTTGTCCCCGGCAGGCCTTGTCGGGCCAGGTTGGTAGCCGCGTTGAGGTCGCGACCGAGCACGAGACCGCAGGCCCCGCATTGATACGTCCGTTGGTCAAGGGACAGCGTGGCTTTTACTGTCCGGCATTGACTGCAGGTCTTGGAAGAGGGGTAGAACCGGTCGACGCGCACGAGGGTCGAGCCGTACCACGTGGTCTTGTACTCGAGTTGGCGCGCGAACTCACCCCAGGCGGCGTCCTCGATGTGCTTAGCGAGGGCGCGATTCTTCACCATGCCCGCCACGTTGAGGTCTTCAATCACGATGACGTCGTAGTTCTTGGCGAGCATGGTCGTGGTCTCGTGGATGAGATTCTTGCGGGCGTTCGCGACTCCGGCGTGAGTCTGCTGGACCCGGCCGTTGGCCTTCTTCCACCGGTTCGATGGGGCGACGCCCTTCTTCGGCCCTTGTCGTCGCGAGGTTATGCGTTGCGCGTGGGCCAGTTTCTTCTCGGCGCGCACGTAGTGGCGGGGGTTCTCCACCTCGAGGACGTGCTCTCCATCAGGAGTAGCGCCGGTGTAGAGCGTCGTGATGCCGAGGTCGATGCCGATGATCCGCTCGGGGGCTCGTGGCGCGGGAATCGTCTGGGTGATCTCGACGGTGAACGAGATCGTCCACTTCCCGCCACGCTCGGTGAGCGTGGCGGCCACTATCTTGCCGGTTCCGCGCTCGAGGTGACGGTAGAGCTTGCGGGTGGACTCGTAGGTCTTGATCTCGCCGATGCGCGCAACGCGCACGTGGTGGGAATCAGCGAGGTGCACAGCAGGCCCCATGATCCGTACCGAGCCGCCCTGGCCCTTGCGCTTGAAGTTGGGGAACTTCGCGCGGCCCTTATGGAAGTTGGTGAAGGCCTTGGCGAGCCGCAGGGTCGCGTCGTTGTAGGTACTCGAACCGTTCTCCGCCCACCACGGCGCCGCCTCGTCACGGTGCTCACTCCAGAGGTAGAGCAGACCGAAGTGGCCGGTGTCGATCCAATCCTCCTTCGCGACCTCGATCCCCGCGTCCTTCTTCGCGCGGTTGTCGTCCCAGTTGTCCTTCACCAAAGCGAGCAACGTGTTGTACGCGAACCGGGATCCTCCGACGTGGCTACGCAGCATAGAGATTTGCGCAGGCGTGGGGTCAATCACGTAGGAGAAGGCGCGAGTGACGACGACGGTGGTTGTGGAGTGGCCAGTCACGTGACCAGTATCGGCACTTGGTGTGACATTGCCCGCACTCCACAACCAACCGAGTTTGCCGAAGGTGAGTCACCCAATACGAACCAGTCGCTTTCGTCTTTCAGAGTTCCTCGCTCGGTTAGAGGCAACGACAAAGTGCTTCAAGGCTCGTTTGAGAAATGTGGTCTTTACCCGATCCCTCTTTGACCGTTGGGATCCACGTACTTCCGTGAAGCATCGACGACCCGGGCGCTCGTTACTCGATTTCTTACTCTCGTCTCAAAAATCACATCAAACTTCGCGACAAGTTCAAATCCGGAGTGGGGATTTAATATAGCAGATATGTACTATAATTCTTACATGATAAGCGGCGACCTAATCAAGGAAGCTCGGTTGCGAGCGGGCCTCACTCAAATTGAACTGGGTGCGCGCCTCGGTAAGGCGCAGTCGGTGATAGCCCGTTGGGAGCGTGGAGAAGCAGTGCCGAGTCTGGAAACCGTACGTGAAGTCGTGCGAGCGTGCGACCTAGATCTCACGTTTTTCATGTCGCGCTTTGATGACTCAAACTTCACGGTCATCGATGAACATCTTCGAATGACGCCGGCGCAGCGATTCGCGGACCTCATGGCACGCGTGAGATTCCACGATCGTCTCGAACAACGAAAAGCGACTCATCGTGCCTGAGGTAGTTCCCTACCGACCTGACGACATCCTCGAGGTGCTCGAGCGGCACCGAGTCCTGTACGTCGTCATCGGCGGACTTGCCGCCGAGTTGCGTGGCTCACCGTACGTCACTCGTGACATCGACGTGACACCTGCTCGGACTCGCGAGAATTTTGTACGCCTTGCGGCTGCACTCAAGGAACTCGACGCGAAACTTCGAGTACCCGACATGGATGAACCGTTGGAAGTACCACTAGATGAACGTTCCTTTGAGCAAGGTACAACGTGGACCTACGTGACCAAACACGGGTATCTGGATGTTGTGCTTCTGCCCGACGGCACGCGAGGCTACGAAGACTTGCGGCGAGCAGCTACGCGCGAGCAACTGACGGACACGGTGACGATTTCCGTCGCTTCTCTCGCCGACGTTATCCGCTCCAAAGAGGCAGCGGGGCGCGAGAAAGATCGCGCGGTACTTCCGATTCTTCGCCAAGTTCTCGAACGCTCTCGCAAGAAGGAGCGCGACGATCGCGGAATGGAACTCTAGGCCTCTGGAAAAATTCTTCAGGAGGGACTGTTTTTGCGGCGTCCGGCCGCTGAAGTAGGTCGAGGAGATTCCCCCGCTCAATCCTGTGATCCTGAGTCGCCGTGGAGATTTACCGCACCTGGTGCTAGTGGGCACAACGCGAACCTCTGCATAGTCCCCGCCCTGGGCGACCGGCCAACTCCACTCCCGGGTCCAACACCCCGGGTAGAGTCAAACGAAGTACAAGGAGAAGCCCATGGATGACGGACAGCCAGTCTCGTATATGGGGCTGCCCGTTGGCGCAGCCGTACTCAGTTCCACGGATACCCAGTTCGGGACGGTCGAACATGTCTTGCAGATCCCGGAACTGGACATTTTCGATGGTATTGCCGTTAAGACAAAACAGGGACTGCGATTTGTAGACCGAGATCAAATTACGGATATCACAACCACCTTGGTTCGTTGCGCGTTGACCGACGAGGAAGCGTCTGCTCTACCGGTGCCCGAGGGTACTCTTGTGCTCCATCCCGATACCGCACACGACGAAGGGCCCTCCCTCACCGCTCGATACGGACGCCTTTTCGGTCGACAGCACTGGAAGGAACTGGAATAGCTCTCTGCGCCCCACGCCGGCGACGAGGGCGACCTTTGGACACCGTGGTCGGAGCGCACGTGTGGTGAAGGTGTCTTCGTGGGCGCTGAAGGACTTGAACTTCACACACGTGAAACTGTTCGCCCTGCTCGGGGTACTCGTGCAGAGGGATTGCGGAGAGTCCAAACGCGCGTGAGGTGATTACTCGTTGGCTAAATACATCGGCGCGAGCGAGGGGTGGTGAGACGGACCTTCCGGCGCTGCGTAGGCAATTTATCCGATTCGTGGTGCCCCTGGAGAGATTTGAACTCCCGGCGTTTACTCCGCCAGGAGACCAAACATCCTGGTCCGAGATGCCAAGGCACGTCGCTGCGTAGGCGGTATCCCCCTCTCCGGTGATCACTCGATGGCTAAATAGGCTCGACGTTGCCGAATTGGACCTGAACGAATACTTCGACGGAAGCTCTCTCAAATTCGTCATCCATCTCAGTATGACCTACGTGTGCGACATCTGCCAATCAACAACTTGTGGCTGACTGTTGTGCATCAGATGGCATAAAGATGAACAGCCTGACGACGCGCTACCGCACAGTGAACCACTGGCTCTCGAATCTCGACTATTTGCTCAAGCTGTCCTCGAGTAAGTGAATCACCTTCTCAACATTCTCGACGTAGGTTCGGGCGTCCAAGGTCGTCACGCCTGCGCCATTGTTTCCGGCGATGAGATTGCGAAATCTTTGTAACTGGAAGATTGCGTCGACAAGTTGCTTTGAGATTCTCGAATCGTGATCCAATGATCTAGTAATCGAAAGAGATCCAAGGGGAAAAGGCTTGTTTGCAGCCTTGCGAACGGCTTCGTCCAGTACTTCTCCAGTGAGATGGACCACGAAACTAGGGGCAGCGGGAATCAGGTCTTTGAGTTCGTTCCAATCGGCCAAGGGAGGACTATCTACCAGCGGGGTATTGGTCAGGCTCAAGTGAGGCGGCTCCGGAGGGATAGCAGGGTTACCAGGAACAACAACACGAACTCCCGATTCAACATGAAGGTCAGCAGTGACGTCAACATCAGCATCCGTACGCGCTCCTTTCTTCAAAAGAGCTTTTAACCCGGCTCGCGTCGGAGGCTGAACGAGAATTTCATGCTCCTTGCGGGTCGATGGTTTTTGACTTTGTCTCCGCGTTGCTTCTTGTTCAGCTTCGGTCACAGAGAGAACCGCACTGCTAAGTCCTACCTTGATGTCACGGAAAGAAATGGTGTTGACTCGACCAATCAACACTCCAAGTTGAGTCCTGAAAAGAATCGCAAAGGACATCACCACTATTGGCCATGCGAGATTGCCCACCAACGAATTTACGAAACTCATCCAGCCCATGGCGAGACTCTATGACTTTCCGCGTCTCACTTCATGAAACTTAAGCCAGTCAAATCTCAGCGAGGAAGGAAGCTGTATCGAGAAAAAAGCGGACCAGATCGGTCGAGCGAATTAGTCGGCATACGCTTTGAACAAACCAGAAATTGGCGCGGTCACGTTTACCCGGCCAGCGTCAGAAGTACCTCTGCGCTGGGTACGTTATTGGACTCTTCTTCGGCAACAAGCTCGAAGTGGACTCGGATGCGAAGAGAAGTCGTTAATTTCAAAAGCGTTGGCGTCGTAGGCGCCATCAATCCCCGCTCAATAAGACTGATATCGGACTGGGCCACACCGGATTTCGTGGATAACTGGGTCTGAGTTATCTTGCGCTCGTGTCGAGCCTGGGCAAGTGCTGAGCCAACTGCGTAGTACGCGTCGAAGGCTTGGACAAGCGCGCGGCCTTCATTGTCGAGACTTTCATCCCTCGTCCGTGCGTATTCTGCGAATGTCTTCATAGCAACCTCGTCTCTCCTAGAAACACATTATAGGGAATTCCCTATTTATGCAAGTACACCGTGTTTGCTGCAATTCGATAGTCAAGTAGCTATTTTGATCAGCGATTTCCGGCTTCTTTTTGCTTCCAAGCCCGCAACGCGCTCTGGGCTACCTTGATTTCGGCACGCTGCCTTTTTTCTGAATCATCCTTGCCCTTGTCGTAACCTCCCAAGAGAAGCACTAATCGGTCGCCATGAAAATGCACAAAGACTCGGAGAAGAATCTTTTCTGGCGGCTTCGCTGGCAGATCTTCTCCGCCAATTTCCGCGTACATCGCTAGTATCTGACGCTCCGAATGTTTGACTCGGAACTCGTATAGTCCATGGCCGAGTGGAGTCATCCAAGTCGTTCCCGAAAGCGCAATGCCTTGATCTTCTAGAACGTACCTGATTGCCGCACGTAGCGCGGCATACTTGACGTCACTCAGACCCTCCATCCAGATTTCGGCTGGACGCCTCCCATCCGCGTCTTCGTAAAAATAAGCTGTCCACTTACTGGCCATTTTCCGAATTTCCTACATTCGCCCTAAGCAGGTACGTTCTTCGACCCGCATCTTCAATCAGATTTCGAACGCAGGGATAATTGCGCGAGATGTCATTAAGAGCCACTTGGCTTCGAAGTTTGCAATTCGTCGATCTGACTCTGGAGCTGCGCTTTTGTCTCATCGGCGTCACCGTTGTACAGCGCGAGCGCGACGCTGAGACGATTCGTCACCCAATCATCAATACGCCCGCCGTAGTAAATAGCGGTTGGTTTCTGCCGGTTCGAGACCGAGATGATCATTCCGTCGCCCGAGTGTTGGATGCCCAGAAGTTTCGCAAACGTGCACTCTGCCGTTTTCTTTGCGCCTTGGTACACGATGCGCTGGCTCGTGAATGTCATTGTTCCGTTATCGACCTGGGTAGGAACGGCTGCTCCCTGGACGTAATGACCTTTATTTGCACCAACGCGATAACGCACGTTGCGCCCAGCAACTTTTCCAATGGGAAAGGAAACACCTTGCGAAGTTCCTTTCCATTGACCAGCGCCCTTGCGATCTTCGATGAGGCCAACGTTCGTAATCTGGGCCACGCCGATCTCGCCCGGTTTCATCATCAGATTCGTGACAGAGGGCGAGCTATTGCCCGAAGCGATGGCAAGCAAGTACTGCAACTCATTTACCTGTCCATTCCAATCGGCGAGCGCGGCCTGCTGTCGAGACTCGGCCTCCTGTTGCTCAACCTGCGCTCGCTCGAACGCCTTCTTTTCCTTACGTGCTTCGAACATCACGCCCCCTCCGGGTGTTTGTCATCGGTCATTGGTTGGCCATGATACGAGGCAGGTGTAACCGCGCGCTGAAGGATCCCCAGGGCGACATCGAGGTCCAACTCTTTAAGCCTGCTCTTCGCGCGCAACGTTGAACTGGTGGAGCACCCAACTGGCGACGTAGCCAGTCATGCTTGTCAGCAGTCCAAGTCCGAAGATGAGGAGGAATGACGCAATAATGCGACCTTCATTGGTAACTGGGCCAAGTTTCCCGCCGCCCGAGGTGGTTATGGCGGTCATGGCCCACCAAAGAGCGTCCGACGGTGTCTTGATTGTGGCGCCTGGCGCAAAGCGCTCGGCGTTCAACACCGCCGCGCCCGCGATGAGTACGAGCAACACCGCCATCGACACGAGTATGGCGGGCAAGGACGACACCAGCGACTTCTTTTTGGTGCTGGCCTGGCGGATGAAAAGCAATCCACGTATGGCGCGCACGGGTCGAAAGAACGGGAACACCACGAACAACAGAGTTAGCCACTCTCGCTTAACGAAGGAACGCTTGTCGGAAGCGAACGCGAACTGCACCGCGTAGTCGAGAATGAAAACTGCCCAAATCACGTACTCTGCGACGCGGAATCTCGTCGAGAGACCTGACTTCAGCGGATACCAGAAAATCGGTACAACGTACACGCCAATGTACGCAAAGCTCAGCACGATAACTGGCCAGGCCGAGATCTGTTGCCAGCGTGTCAATTTGCTTTCGGTGACATTAGTTTCAGTCATGCGCTGAACGTGTCTGAAAACTTTGCGCCAAGCTAATTGCCAATCTGAGATCCTTCACGATTTTGGAACCTCGACGGGCAAAACCCAGCTCCTTCAGTGCAATCTCCAAAATCTCGTCCTGCGTTCTAACAACGTCATCGGAGGTAATCCAGAGAATTACCTGAATCAAAAGAGGTGTTGGGTATTCTCCGATGGTCAAGCCCGGTTGAAAGTACGGACGTGAGCTTCTGGTCTTCGATAACGGTGCATTGTCATCGCTTTGAGGAGCCAATCCGCCAATTTGTCTGGACGACTTACTTTGTCCCTGACTAGGGAGATCTTCTTGGCGTCGCGACGAAATCAGAGCCGCTTGGTACGCCGCGACGGCTGCGGCTATTTGCGGCTCCGGATCGCGCCACCAGTCGGTCGACCAAATTCGATGAAATTGCCAACCGAGCCGTTCTAGATGTTGTTGGCGCAGACGGTCGCGCTCCCTGGCAATGAGCCCCGAGTGATACATAGCGCCGTCACACTCGATGGCGAGAACAAACCGACCAGGGTGTTCCGGATCCTTTACCGCAAAGTCAATCAAGTACTTCCCGACTCCCCACTGTGGCTCAAGTCGCAAGCCATGGTATTCAAGTTGTCGCATCACGTCTACCTCAAAGGGGTTCAACGTGATGTCACGACCAGGCTCATCACCGAAGCCAGCCCCATTTGAACTCATGAACTGCATGAATCGGTACATCAGCTGAAATCCCTTGGACCCATTTGCCGTCGGGTCGACGTCGTCAGGCGTGAAGCTTGAGACGAGCGTCATTCGAGAACGCGCTCGGGAGGTGGCGACGTTCAAACGGCGTTCACCGCCAACGTTCAACAACGGCCCCCACATGTAACGCATCTTGCCGTCGTCACCCTTACCGTAACCAATGGTGAGGATGATGGCCTCACGCTCGTCACCCTGCACGCGCTCGATGTTCTTAATGAAAAACGGTTCTCGGCCAGCCTGTTGAAAGAAGGGCTGAAGATCAGGTTCACTTCGAAGATGGGCGTCGAGTGCTGCTTCGATTCGTCGAGCGTGGTCCGAACCAAAGGCAATGATGCCTAGCGACTCGTCGGGGCGTTCTTTCGCGTGTTCCAGCGCCAGTTCGACCACGCGATTTACCTCTTCGGCGGGACTCTTGTTGTTCTTGCCAAGACCTTTCGAAGGAGGCACGGGCTCGAAGTGAATTCGCTCAGCACCATCGGCTCCGGGGAAGGTAATTAGCTGATTGCTGTAGACGTACGAATTATTTGTCGCGATGAGTTTCTCGTCCTTGCTTCGATAGTGCCACGTCAATGTCCGACTTCGGCCCGTCAGCACCACCGACAAAGCATCCAAAATCGATTCGACGTCGCGTGTTTCCGGCGCGACGTCCGTGAGTTCCTCATCAACTTCCTCTTCGTCGTCATCGCTTTCGTCAGTTCCAGACACCGACATCTTTTGGAAAAGGTCCGTCGGCGGAAGTTGATGCTGGTCGCCCGCGACAATCAGCTGACCTCCTCGAGCGATCGCGGGCATGGCGTCGGCTGGAACGACTTGGCTGGCTTCGTCAAAGATGACGACGTCGAAGAGTCGGGAGGCAGGCAACATCTGACTCACCATCAGAGGACTCATTGCCCAGCAGGGCTTAATTGCCTTTAGTGCTTGTGGTGCGTCGTGGAAAAGTTTTCGCACCGACGAAAAGCCTCGCTTACGTTTGATTTGACGCTTAATCTCAGCTTCTTGTTCGGGATAATTGTTCAGGACGTCAGCCATTTTCTCCGCGGCGATTCTTCGCACACGCGCGGGATTAGCTTTCAGGTGCAAATCATCGGCTGACAGAAATTCCATGGCCCAATGTTCAAGTTGTTGACGCGTCACGCCTGCCAACCGAACGTCAGTCGACGTGATCTGTTCGGCCAGACTCATGGCGAAGACGTAACGAACTCGCGAACACGCAGTATCGAAGTCGACGTGCTGCTCTCCCATTTCCTTGAGTACGTCAACGAGTCCAGCATCGCCCATCTTCTGACGAAGCTCGCGCAGATGTGGAAGCCGGAGTCGATAAGGGTCGTGCATCAGTCCTTGGAAAACGACTGCCAACTTTCCGGTCTCTAGATTCAGCAATTCGATGTACCAGAGGCGAGAATCAACGCTGCGCAGTGCCGACGTCAGTGCAACGCAGCTGGTATGTGCGTCGCGAACGGTGTTGTGATTCCTCTCTGGAATATGCGCGGCCCTCATCGATGCCCACGAAGCGCGGAGTTTCTCAATCTCCGAAAGCAGACCGTAGCGAGCGCCCTTCTCCGTGGATCTTCCCAACAACTCGTCGGTGGTCTTCTTGCCAGCTCGACGTTCTCCCCACGTCAGACGCACGGAATGTTGATTACGCCACTCCTTCGTTGCGGAAGCATTTATCGCCAATGTAAGAGCCTCGGGTGAGAACACCGGATCGAAGGCCCTGTCGGCGACTTTCCACACTTCGACGGTCGAGATCAAAAGGCTCTCGAGATCGCCTACGCCTTGTACCAACAGTGGAATGTCGTTACTTTCAGTCCCGACAAGGCCTTCGAGCGCGCTGGAAAATGCCGGAAGTAAATCCGCAACCACTTGTTCGCATGTTTGAAACGCAGTTTCAACTTCCTCCAACGAAGAGAATACGTCGAGACCCCAGCCCGGTCTGTTTATGAGTTGCTCATCAAAGCCTCCACTGGCGCTTAGTTCAGAGGCGACGCCGGACATCTCTTCAAGAGTTGTCGACGTCCAATTCGTGAGCCACGATGCTGGAACTCGCAAGTCGGTGGCCGCGTTCTTCGTGAGCCCGCGTTCTAGTGCCATTACGTCCCACAGGCTCACTCCCCAAGGAGCTCGAACTTCGTGCAGCGCAGCCTCGTGCCTGGTCAATTGATCTCGCGCGGCCGTCCATCGAATGTAGAGCCCGTCGACCGAAACCGATCTTGCCTCCTTCATCGATTCGAGCGCTGTACCAATGGTCGCTACTACCGTCTTGCGCGATCCAGCACCGTCAAACATGTCAAGAGCCAAATGCCCGAGGTCCACTCGCTCGAGACGTTGGAGGACGGCGGTAATGGCCGCGCGCTTTTGTGCGACGAACAACACTGATTTTCCGTGCGCCACCAAATCAGCAATGAGATTTGCGATGCTCTGACTCTTCCCAGTGCCAGGAGGACCTTGGATCAGGAGATGCTGACCGGCCGAGGCAGCGTTGATGACGTACGACTGCGACGCGTCAGCATCGAGCACGAGGAATTCATTTACGGGCGCTACGTAGTCCGGGGAGACTTCCGAGACCTCGCCGCCACACGTACGTACAGCGTCTCTCGCCTCGCTCACGCCAGCGATGGCCGCGATCATGTCATTGGCGGAAAGAAATTCCACCTGGTCGTCAGAAAGGTCATCCACCATTGGTTGCTTCAGGTACGAGAAGGTGCCGATGAGAACTCGATCTTCAACCTCAAAATCCTTGACGCTGGTACAGAACCTCTCCAACGATCGAAACACCATTGCGTCGGTCGCGGATGCTTCCAGGAGTGTCGACTCATCGACGTCGACACTGAAAACATTTTCGAGCACGTGTAGCAACACCGGGTTCACAAACGAGTCGCCTAACAGCTGCAGTTTGAACCCATCGCGAGTGCCTGGTAAAGCTTCAAACCCAACGGGCTGTAAAAGAACTGGCGCTGCCGGCTTCGGCACTTTTCGAGTTACCCGTTGCTTGCCATTTTCATCAGCGTTTCCCTGCTCGCTCACTTGAGCCACCGGCGTACGACCGTCGTCCCACGTCGCCATGCCGACGGCCAAGTACGCAATCGGCACGCCGTATTCTTCTTCAGCGATGCGAGCTTTGTTAGCGATCTGTCGAGCGCTCTTGAGGGCCAGCACCATCGGCACTTCGTCACGAAAGAGTCGTCCCAAGCGAATGACCTGATCGCGGCGAAGTTGCTCAATAGCGGAGGGCTCGGCAGCAGCCAAATCGAGCGTGCCGACTTTCAAATCACGATAGTAAAGGAGGCGATTATTCGCGTCAAGGCTGATCAACTGACCACGCCATTCGGTCATGGCGAGGCGGACTTGTCGTAGTCGAGCTGTCTCCACCGCCGGCCTCTCCCCGCCCATTTGCCAGTTCCTCATTATGAATCGAATACTCGGTGTTCGCAAAATTGCTTTTTGACATCATGACACCTCAGTGTCATGTGGCACATTGGTTAGTGATAGACACCGATAGTCACGGGCTTCAGACAAATCGTTTCGCAATGGTGACATCAAAAGGGGCAGGAAGGATGTTTAAGTGCGGTATCCATCTGACTGCCATTTGCTAAGGATTGCTGTTAGCTCCCCGTCGAGTTGAACTTCACTAAGAAGGGCAGCGGGCCCGTGGTCAGGATCGCGCTTCGCGGCACGCCTCTAGTTCGAAACTGGTTATCGGCACCAAGACGGATGAGATGCACAACGGTGGCAGAGGTGGGTGTGGTTGTCTATCGCGCGATTGCCAACAGGGATTAGCCAACTAAAGGCTCGGGCTATCGAGCGCACTCCATTGAAGCCGAGCTGAGATGAGATGATGGGGATTAAATGAGCGCTCCGAAACCGATAATTCGAACGGCTGACATCGCGACACCACTCTCGGAAATGATCGAGTCCTCCATTGCGTTTGGGTACGAGCATCGAGGCAGATTTGGCGATGACCCCATCGCGGGCTCGCGAGCGCACGCGGAATTCACCACAGATACGGGAAGTTTTTCTGCACACCGCCGTCACGACATTGAGGAGGCACACGAATGGGCTGCGGGAATTTACCTGCTTTCCTCGTCGTACTTACTGACAGGCCTCGCTCGGCTGCTTTATAACGAGATGCAGCTCTTCGCGTACCAAGTCGTAGCGCGTTCTGTTGTCGAGTGTGTTGCAAAGGCGTGGTGGCTCGATGACACAGAGGCGTCAATGGACGAGCGCCTCGCTCGGTTTTACATTGACCGCTTGCACAACATTGAAGAAATGGTCAGTGCCGAACGCTTACCCAAAGCCGATCTGGCGACGAAGCGCGAGCAACTCATCAAGCGAGCGGCGAGGAGTGGAATCGACCCAAAGTTCGACAAAAACAAGAAACTGATTGGATTCGGCGAAACGGTGAAGGTTGGTTCTACAGGACTTGCCGGTCGATTCTTTAAGGCGCTCGGCTTTGAAGACGGCGATCTTTGGTACCGTCGGGTTTCCGCCGTGGTGCACGCAACGCCTTACGGCCTTCTGGACTTCTACAAGATGACCGACATACCAGGATCGGAACTCAAGGAGCTTCTCCCATCGCTTTCGATAGAGGAAGTTCGACTTGCGGTCATTGTCTCGACACAGGCGTACCTGGGCGCCGTTGAGTTCGACTCTTGGCACTTTGGATGGGAAAGTGAGCGCGTCGCAAAGTATCGCCAGCAGCTTCTCGTGCAGATGACTTCATTGACATTCGAGGAATAATGGGCAAACTTGCCAACCGCCTCCGCCCTGGAACAGTCCCAACCTCGCAGATCCTCGACAACCGTGACACTATGAACGACATTCTTCAAGTCGCCCTGAAGTGTGGGTGCGGGCGTGTACCTTCGGGTGAGTTTCACTGGGGCGCGTGCGACAACGTAGTGGCAGTGACTCTCCCTTATAGGACGGTGTAAGTAATGGCTACGAAGGTCGATCCGTTAAGTGACGCGAGCCTCGAGGGATTGTGCCGACTAGTCGGTGATGCCTACACTGGCAGCCAAATCGACGGGCTAGTTCAATCCGCCGGCTTGTCTCCCTCGGATGTCAGTACCAAGTGGAGGCGACTGTTCGACATCCTCTCGAGAGAACAGCGCCGAACTGGCCAACCTATGGGGTTATGGTAGCTGCGGTGAAGGCGTGCGAGGATTAGCCACCATGAGCATGCCGACCGTTGCGGAAGAGATCCACGCTTCGCAGAAGGGCAGAAGGACTCGTCGGCTCAAGCTAGCAAGCCTCCCTGCCACCATCTGCGTCGACTTGGTCGCAGGGTGCGTTGCATGGGGACTGGTTCGACCTGGCGAGTCGCTCCTTTGGCCCACGGCCTTGGTTGCTTTCATTGCTGTTTTGCCCCTCATTGCGTTCTATTACTCGTTGAAGCCACTAGGAGGGTGGAAGAGACATCGGCGTCTCTCGCTGTCAGTAGCCGCGTCTTGTGTGATCCCGATTCTCTGGTCCTACTTCGGCGTTTTGCCGGCCAGTGTGAGTTGGAATTCGACCGCCGCAAGCTGGATCCACACTTCAATTCAGGAAGGCGCTCAGGGGTGTCGGGTCGTATCGACCGGGTCAGTGGGCTTTCTCAGTGCCCCTTACAAGGTCTGCGTTAATCAGGACGGATCTAACTCCACCGTGCAGTTCTCCACGATGGATTTGAGCCGAGGCTATGCGTACGTGCAGGGCAAGACCAATCTCAATTGGTTCCCCGATCAGTGCGCGAGAGAACTTCTTCTTCCGCATTGGTGGGCCTTCTACAACCCAGCTCAGTCCGCCAACAGTTGTCCGTTTGGCTTTCCTGCACACGGTGGTGGTTGATCAACCGGCAGCTTGAGCGGCATCGCGAGCGGCCCGCGGTGGTAGAGGACCATTTCCGAAATCCTCCGCAAGAACGCTGACCGTCAAGTAGTCGACACGCTCCCTTGCTTTTGACGTGAGATCGACTAAAGCAAGGGAGCCTGTATGACTGTCCTAAGTAGGACAGTCATACTTAGGACAGTCCCTCTTTTTGGAGTGTCTCACATCAAGAGCAAGGGAGTCAGCACGTCCGCGTGACGGGGCATTTACTGCATTGAGGCGCATACCCCCTCTAGGGAAAGAGGGCCGATCCCTTACTCAGCCTCTTAATCATCTCGCCATTCTGGCAACTCGCGACCGTGATTCTCAAGAATTCTTGCAACGATTGGCGCCGCCACGTGGTGCGGGTGAATCTGATCATTGTCTAGGTATGCCTTATAGATGCCGTCGAGGATCTTGGGTGAAAGTGTCCCCATCTCTTCGAGCCGAGCGGCGGCGTCCCTGGCATCGGTGAAGCTCCTCGCGTTTTGGAGTGACGCGAGAATTCTCTCCGTGACTTCTTCTCCAAACTGTCTCGACTTACTCAGTGACACAACTATGCGGTCAGCCGCGGAACTGGGCTGCATGTTCCTCACACGAGAAGCCTGTTGCTTGGCCTTAAACCCAACAGGAACCTCACCGAGCGCAATCATGAAAGTGGGAACATTGCGTCCGAGCGCCCACCCAATCTCCTGTTGTGTCCAATAGCTTTCAGAAAATCCAGGGTGCAATAGTCCGACAAACACTTCGCATGAGTCAAGGGCTCGCTCAATCTCTATTTGCCACTCGTGGTCTGGCTCGATGCTGGTGTGCGCGACGAAGCCATCGATCTGCAGTCTCCTGAGATCCTCTACAACTTCACCGGCGAATGACTGATGTTCAGCGAGGTGCGACACGAAAACCCTTGTGTGTCCCGGCAACCAGAGGTAATCGAAGTCTCCTGAAGGACTACGTTCTTCGACGCCAAATCCTTCAAGCACGAGGTGCGACGCAACATCAAGAAGGAGTTCGCTGTCCGCTCCGGTCACTTGCTCACGAATTTCCGTTCGAGGATTGTAGTTATGCCACTCCGATTCGAGATCGAGCCCGTCCAGGCCGAAGGTCCGCAAAATGAGGTCAGCTTGCTCGACCGACTCGGCGAACAACGCCTCTCGCACTGCTTGCACCAGTCGGATTCGGTCCGACCTGCTTAAAGATGTTGCTGGCATTTCGTGAGATCCTGTTCAGCTGACCTAAGTACCAAGCGTACGCAAAATGGCGGACATCCCGTCCACCAAAAGTCGTCCGGTGAGATGAACGTCGAAATGTCAGAACTTGGCGTGCAAGGCTCTGTGATTCGAACAGCCAACTCTTCAATGTTGGAGTCACGAGGCGGTGGGATCTCTTAGTCAGGATCGCTGGAAGCCACGCTTCGGATGTGCCGATGGCCAACTCCCACGTCGCTTCTAACTAGGGTGAGTCAATGAGCGCCTCTTCAGATGAAATCATGCAGGACATGTTTGACTCCCTATTCGCCACAGAGTCAAAGGATGAGAGTGAAGAGCAAGTCATTCTCACGAAGGTAATGGACGATGATCGTGCCTTTGACGAGGCTGTCGCGGACCGGGCACATCTATACCACTCAATTCAGGGCGTCTTACCGGAGTCCGGAATTGCTTCGGTTGTGATCATGGAGAAATTGCTGGCGCACAGTATCAAATCAAATTGGAGCAAAAACTCTGTGGAGTTGGCCGCTCAACTGTTACAAGATCATGCCGAAGCGGGCGCATTAACCAAAGCTTCTATAGCGAAAGGACTTGAAGCACCCTCGTCCAAGGTCGGTGTGCTCAAGGCTCTCAACGTCGCGATAATCGCGGCCGCGGAAGAATATGCACTCGCTACAAATGATGGTTCTTCAACAGTTGACGTGATAAAGGAGTTACAACGTCAGTGGCGGGAGCGGTAACAACTTAAACCAACCCCATGAGTCACGAACCCTGGCGACCGTGGCATCGATGCTCGCAAGTCGCTCTTGCGACAGGGACTCAATCCCAATCAACGACGGTAGGGACTCTAGGCCGATTGCAGGGGGCGAGTTTAAGTAGTCGCCTCCGCTGCGCTGCTCCGTTGAAAGGAGTGTCTCCTCATTGCTTCTAACAACCATGTCTTGTCCCATGATCAGTGATCGTGCCGCCTATAGAAAGTGGCGCACTAATTCCGACTTGGCCAACCAGCCAACGCGCCGCCGACAAAGCAAAGGATGTCACTTCATGTAACTATCCAGTGATGCTTCCTCGACGTGGAACTGGTAGTCGGAGGTGCGAATGATGATAACTCCCGCCTGCCTCAGCTTGAGAACACCGGTTCGGTCGAGACCCGTTCGAATTTGAGCTTCACGGATAGGGATGCTGCCAGCCGGTGGCTTCTGGGGAAGCGTTTGACGTCGACTGCGCTCAGTCTTGAGGCGTTCGAGTGAAGCCCTCGTCACCATTGTCATGCGCATTGCCGCCGTCGCCCCTTCGTCGGCTTCAAGCCTTCCCATCACCAGCAACTGCGTTGCCGTACGTTGCGTGCATCCCAACTCATCCATAACTTCAGTTACTGAGGCAGCCGTCACCGTTATGGCAGCCTTTTCCTCCAGGTGGCGACGAACCTTGTCGACCTCGCTGTCGGTGTACCGGTAGCCGCGCGTACTCGGAGCCTCGGTGGCTACGACGCCAAGCACTTTGATGAGGTAGTCAACCTCGTGATAAGTGAGGTTGAGCTCTGTGCACAGCGTCTTGCGAGACCACATTTGCTGTGTGAGAGCCATGCGCTCCTTGACTGACGACATGGTCACACCGAGCAGCGATGCTCGTCCCGCTCCGTCGACGCGTTGACGGATAAGGTGGCCCTCGCGAATGAGACGCACCACTTTGCGTTCACCAACCGCGAGCAACTCTGCAGCCTGAGCCACTTCGATGACCTCTTCGCCGCTGACCTCGGCGATGCCGATGAGGCCGGCGACGTCGAGCACCTCCAAGGCGCGATGCCGTTCGACGGAGTCTGGGCATGCTGAAGCCGGGAGCAGGCGTCCAGCCGTCACTGGTTCCACCAGGGAGCCAATGCTGGACTCAATGAGTGAGGTCATTGTTTTAGCGACGACGAGCAGGTGCGCCACACCCTTTCTCTTCACGGTGTACGTGGACTCTGTTATTGCTGCACCTCCGTCCAAGTTTTGGACCTGGTGACCCATGTACACCGACCGCGCCCGAGGTGAGATGTCGTCCATGTCCGTCGCAAAGAATTTGCGGTACGTGTGCGGCGTTACTGCGTAGCCCACGTCTTGAACGCCACAGTGTGCCGCAATGGTCACCTTCTCCAGCGCATCGCGGTACCCTGCCTGACCCGAGCCCCGAGCTGTTCGCAGCAGGGGCGTCGAAAAGTCCGTCTCGCCGTCGTGAAAGGCCTCGATGTAGAGGTCGATGAGTTCAGCGACTTGTCGAGCAATGGGCAGCACTCGCTGAGAGGCGGCCGTCTTAACCGTGGATTTAGACTCGACAAGTTTCTTCTTCCCCGCTTCGTCGGCCACCTTGAATTTCTTGCCGCCTTGGCGCCAAACGCGGATAGTCATCTCACCCTCGTCACGGTAAATGTCTTCCAAGGCGATGCCGTAGGTCTCGGAGATGCGCAACCCAACACAACGCATTATCCAAAACGCCATCTGGTGATGAATGTGGAGTTGCTGCGCGATGCGCTTGGAAGTGACAAGGTCAAACATGTACACCGGCGTCGTGGACTTCGCGTTGGGCCCGCTCGACCGGGCGCCGCGAACTGGGTCCTTCGCTTTGATGCCGGTCGACGGGTCCTTGTCGAGAAGTTTCTTCGCTATCGCGAACTTGAAAATCTGTCGCAGGTCACTTAGCAGCGCCCCAACCTGCCTCTTCGAGTAGCCGTACGGGGTTTGGACAGCATTCTCGTCCGGCACGTAGCCCGCCCTAATGAGATCCCCGATGGGAATACGCACCACTCCTGTGACGTCCCTCGAGGTATCGAGATACCCGTTTTTGAACTTTCCGGTCAACCAGGCCTTACGAATTCCGGACTTGCTCTTGTGGCTCCACGCCGCGGCTTCAGCGAGCGTCAGCTCCCTAGCTTCAGCGACAATTGTCTGCTGAGGAGCGTTCGTCGCTCGCTTGCCCGACAAGTAGTCGACGAAGTCTTCACAGTCCTCATAGGTGATGTCCCCTACGTGGTCGACCCGTGGAGCGAAGAACGGTATCAAGTGCAGCCTGATTTCGCTGGCCACGTCGTCAGCGCGTTGAGGGTTTACACTGTCGCTCGGATAGAACTTCTTCCACCACGCCCACGCCACGTCAGCAAAGCCGTCGAGCAGCACTTCGACAGGGCGACGGCCAGGCGCCACACGATACGGCTCAGGATCGGGAAGTGGCCGGTCGGCATCGCGCGCGGCGAGCACCGCAGAACGCCAGCGCTCAGCGGCCTCACGGTTGGGAAAGCACTCGGTGATTTTCTTTATCGACCCTCGAGCCTCAGGTATTCGTATAGTGACGGTACCGTTGCGGTTCTCATGTACGGATGCCGACATTGGTCGTCCAGCCATTAGTTGGTCCTCCCTTCGGTGGTGTTGCCCGCGATGCTGAGAAGGTGGTCGACGGTCTTTCGCAGATAGCCGACTTCCTCTTTTGCTGACGAGAAGGCGCGTTCGGCGGCCTCACGATTCGTGCGTTCCGCGAGGAGCTCGGCACGAGCGTCAACAAGTTGGTTAGAAAGTCGGGCGATGTTGGGGTTGAGCCGAAGGTCCAACTCGTCGAGGACATCGGGTTCACAGAGCCCAATGTCGACGAGCGAAGGAACAGGGATGCGCCACGGTGCGGCCTCAGCCGGCCCGTCCTGAAAAGCGCCCTCCAAGACGTTGGCGTGAAGGCGGCGGCGAATTGTGTCGTCACTGACTCCGCACAACTTGGCCGCCTCGGCGACTGAGACGGTCGCCACGTCCGCGAGGCCCGCTCCTCTGGAGAGTGCTCGCGGTTTTACTTCTTTGGCCAACACAGCAGCTGTCATTGCAGCTCCTTTATCGGGTTGAACGTATCCAGCACCATTACTTGTGCTCGGTTCGGGGTCCCCTGACACTCGAAATAGGCGTATTTCGAGAAATTTCCGAAAACTTTTGAAAGGTGACGGCACGAAGCGCAGGGCTGCGTAGGCAAGAGCTGCGCGACACCTCGTTTGGCGGTGATCTTCGTTGGAGTTGTGCCGCAGCGGTGCGGAGGGCTGCGATCGTAAAGTGCGCACCCGGATGGCTAAATAGGTCGTTTCAGTGTCTAAATGGACCACCGTGCGTAGGCATGGGCCGTTGACCCGACTACTCCAAAATAACGCTTTCGGGTACTTCGGTGAGACGCGAGAAGGGGCAATTCGTGGGCGCTGAGGGACTCGAACCCCCGACCTGCTGAGTGTAAATCAGCTGCTCTAGCCAACTGAGCTAAGCGCCCGGAGAGATCAATCCTAGAGGTTTCGCGCCTGCTGCATAAACATGAGCAGATCGTTCGTCGCGGCGAAGACGGGACGCCGCCGTACTCGCTGCGCGGTGACAAGAGGTTCACCGTCGTACTCCGCGAAAACGGCACCCGCTTCTTGGACCAGTAGGAGCCCACCGAGGTAGTCCCACGGATTGAGTGTGGACTTGTTGGCGACACTGAAGACGTCGATCGAACCGTCAGCCACCAGACAGATCTCGAGACTCGCCGCCCCGAGCGATCGATACTGCGCCCAACCGAGGTGCTGTGCGGGTAGTCCCGAGAAACTCGCGATGGACTTCGAGAAGTCAGTCTGACCACTCGACACGATGGGCGCGCCGTCACGGTAGGCGCCGCTCCCTTTCTCCGCTTCGTAAATCGTGCCGGTCGCCTGGTTCATCACGAGCGCGGCGACGAGTTCGTCCCCCTTCAGTACCGCGAGGCTCGTCGCGAAGAAGGGCACGCCGTGATCGCAGTTCGTCGACCCGTCGATCGGGTCGACCACCACGGTAAATTCGCCGCTGCCCGACACACCCGACTCTTCGCTCACGACTTGGAAACCGGCACCGTGCAGCACGCGAAGCGCGACCTCGTCGGCGGCGACGTCAAGGTGATACTGCGACGCGCGCAGTCCGGAGAACCCATCGTGTCGACCGGACTTGACGACTTCACCGATCTCGCGCGCACACGTTCGTAGCGTGGTTACAAGTGTCTCCGTCACGTAGTAACGGTAGTGGGGTTCACGGCTAACCTGATTGGTAATGGCCGCCATTGATGTCGCAGGGTTCGTCGCCGACCTTAAGGATCACGCTGTGACGCACGGCTTTCACGTGCACGACGAGCGCCACTTCGTCGAGACCTACTCGTTGCGCCAAGCGTGGGAAGTGGATCTCCACCCCGAGGACGGCTGCGGCGGACCCGTCGATCTCCATATAGAGCTCGACGTCGATCCACGCACCCTGTTGGCCTTCGAGGACGCCGTCCTGGGCCTTCCCGACGAGGTCGACCCGCCTGACGAATTCCACTTCCCGCTGGTGCTCACCTGGAGCTTGCCTCCGATGCCCCACGGTCCCGACCTGTTGCGCTTGGCGATCGATTTGGCGCCTATCGGCGGACTCGAGATGCCCCTCGAGGTCACCGCGACCGACGTCTTCGCCTCACCGACCGAGAGCAGTGAACGTCGCATCTCGATAGTGGCGCGACGCGCCATTTCGCTTAGTCAAGTCGCTAAGGGCGAAGACCCTTTGTGCGACATCTTTGAGCGCGGACGGAGCGTGAGTGATTTCTTACTCCAATCCGCCGACTCGTGGCTCGGCTAGTTCGACTCCTCGGCGTATTAGCGACTCTCACGTTGGCGAGCGTAGTGCTCGCGTCGTGCGGTGCCGGCAGTGCGGTCGCGGACGCTCGCCACAGTTGCGTGGACGTGAAACTCGCCTTAGAACTTCAGCAACGAAGCGAACAGCCCGGTCTCAGTGCACCACAGCGCAACGCGCTCCAAGCCAAAGCACTCAGTCGGCTCCTCAAGGCGACACCATCCGCCGCGGCGGCGACCTCAGCTGACGGAACCTGGAATCCACTCATGACAACGATCAACGAAGCCGAACGTGTCCCGATGGCAAACCTCGTAGCGTCACTGACGCGACTTTGCAAGGTTGCCGATTCGAAGACGCCGTATCTCTAGTCCGTGGCGGACAGGTGTTGATAGAGCCACGTAAGGGAGTTGTCCTCGAGCATCGCGTTCTCCCAACCGAGGAGCAGGTCCTCGAGGGCGGCTCGTGAAGGGACCTTACCGATCACGACGACCGTCAACTCACTGACCGGTTCGCCCGAGACCCGAAAGTCGCCGAACATGTCTTCGGTCACGTGCGCCTGGGGCTCAACCATCAGGTACAGCTCGCCCGTCGCCTCAACCCACGACAACTCGTACTCGTTGAGATCTTTGTCGGTCCACTCACTACCGAACTCGATCTCGGCGCTTTCGCGTCGGGCCTCGTTCTGTTCGTAGAAGGCTTCGATGTCCATTGGCTCAGCCTAGGTCGTCACTATGTGCGTTGCCAGGTGCGTCGTGGCGTTCATCATGAGGTCGTGAAAAATGGACTGACGAGTTGCGGCGCTTGGGCAGTGTCACGATGCGCGTGGAGCCCTGTACTTGGCCCCATGACAACGAAAACTGACCTTTTAGGAAATCTTCGACTCGAGTGGCGCCGCGTGGGACGAAGCCCGAGCGCGCGCGAAGCAACGCGTCGACTCGACGAACGTCACCGAGAGCTTCGCCTCGAGACCCAGGACGATCTCTTCGACGTCGTCGCGCTGCTGGAGTCACGAAGCGGTCGCAACGTTCTCGAGCGGGCCCAGATCGTGCGCGCGCTCTTGGAAGAGGCGAGCGATCCCGACGTGCATCGCGCACTCTTGCAAACGCTTCTGCCCGGCGTCGTCAGTGTCTGTCGACAGTTGCGCTTCGGCGACGGCATCGTCGACGATCCCAGTGAGACGCTGTCAATGGCTATCTCTCTGCTGAGCGAACTGCTCATCGACTGGGCCGGACAGTCGCGTCAGTACGCGGCGCCGGATCTACTGTCGGCCCTTCGCGGGCGGCTCCGCCGATGGCTCCTCAAGGAGAAGGAGGCTCTGAAACGCGTTTCTCACTTCGACCACGTCGATAAAGCCGCCCAAGAGTCGTCCCCACTACTCACGCGACTCGAAAGCCTACGCGGGGGCGAGCACGACCGCCTCGTTCGCCTCACGTACTCTCGCGTCTTCGAAGGACGATCATTTCGTGAACTCGCGGCCGACGATCACAGCGCGCCGGTGTCACTGCAATCCGAACTCCAGCACTTCGCCGTGCGATTTTTGCTCTAAATATTTTAAGAGGTTGCGAATGCGAAATGATTTCCCCCCGTCACGTCAATTATCCTGCGAGGACCGATATGAGACTCTTCCACTCTCTCAAGAGCACGCACTGGGTGATCTGGTCGAGCCCACTCCTCCTGCTGGTCCTGGTCTTCACCCTGACCACGCCGTCAAGTTCGGCTCCTCAACACCTCGCGTCGTCTCGAGTGACGACCACGCAAGGCCACGTGAGCACCACGCCTTCGACGACAGTGACGACGTCACCGACGACCACGACCACGACCACGACCACGACCACGACCACGATGGCCGCGGACGTGCCCACCAACAGACCCGTCGAGAACTCGACCTCGAGTCACGCGGTAACGAACGTGCGGCACGTGACGAGCTCCTCGCCCGGGACCGCTTCGAACGCCAAGCCCGTCGCGAGCGCACCCGCCGAGAGCGCGTCGAGCGGCGTTCTGAGCGGTCAACTCAACTCGACTTTCGCGGTCGCCGACGTCCCACTCGACGGCCCTGGCACGTGGAGCGTCGCCACCAGCGCCCCCGCCGCGTTGACGCTGCGCTGCGGGAATCAGTCGATCAGCGTGCAGACACAGTTCGTAATCGGGGCGCACGAGGGTTGCCAATTGATCATCACGCCCGCGAAGCCCGCGACCTCACTCACGTGGCAGCTGACGCCCGTCGACTAGCGCGTCCCCTCACGACTCGCGTGCAGGGCGTCGCGTTGGGGGCCTATTTCGCGCTGCTCCCCTACGTCGTGTTCACGAAATGGCGCCTGACGTCGACGCAGAGTAACGGCACATTCATTCGCTCGCTCCTCGTCCTCTTGGCAGTCTTCTGGCTTGGTTTTCTCGTGCAAGTCGTACGAAACGTCGGGCGGCTTCGTCGGGGTCGAGGGGTGAAGGGCGGCGGGAGTGCGTGGCTCGCGGGACTCGTCGTGACCCTCCTCGCGCTCCTGATTCCCACGGCCAACGCCGCGCTGAAACACCCCACGTCGATCAGTGTCACCTACCACGACGTCACCGGCGCGCCAAAGTCTCCAACGCGCCGCGTTCCGAGTCCGGTCACCGGGATGGTCGGCGTGCCGATGGCGCTCATGGCCAAGCGTCGAAGCGATCTCCTTCGTGAACGCGGTGACGAAGCCAACGACCTCGACGTCGAAGAGTCCATTGAACTGCTTCGCGCAAGAAACCCCGACCTCATTGCGTATTTGGTCCAACTCGTCGGTGACGCCCTCGACGGCGTGCTCGAGGTGCGTGACGACGCGATACCCCTCGCCTCGAGTCCACCCGACGCCGCGATCGTCGCCTGCGCGCTCGGTCCCTCGGCCAACGGCTCGCTCGTTGGCTTCGCTCGCGAAGGCGGCCAGCTGCCAATTCCTCCGTCGTGGACCAGTGATGACGTCGCAAAGAACGTGGTCGCCCTTCACGACGCAAAGGTGTTCTTCGCGCGAAGCGAGCCGGAACTTTTGCGCTCGCTCGCGACGAGGACGCTACGCCACAGCGTGGTCGTCTACTTGGGTGCCGCGAACGAACTGGACGACGAACTCTCGGCGTGCGCTATCACGCTGCAGCCCTACGTGGACCGTGAGCGGTCCTCGGATCGCTACACGCTCGTGTCGTCCAGTGAGGCACCGCGCTCGAGTGATCTACGCGTGGAACTCCTGCGCGCCGATCCCCAGGTAATCGGTCTCGTTGAGCCCTTCACGCCCACCCTTCGTCGCCGTTGTGTCGAAATGGTGGCCTACCTCGCGGTGCATCGCCACGAGCCGATCACGGGCGAGCGACTACGCACGCGCGTACTCACCCACGCCGACGTCGACGCTTCGCAGCGCACCCTCGCCAACACCGCGAGCGCCGTTCGACGGAGCCTCGGCGTCGACGCGCACGGTCCGCGTCTTCATCCCGTCACCTCGTCGGGGCTCTACGTTACGCACGGGCTCTCGAGTGACGTGGAGGTGTTCTCGACGTTGGTGGCCAGAGCGCGCCAACTTCTCGTCGCCGACGCGGCACCCCTCGCCCACCAGGCGCTGCTGATGATCAAGGGGGAGCCACTGGCCAGTGCGCTGAGGGGATTCGAGTGGTTTCTCGCCGAGGGCCATGGCGCGCGCCTCGCGCGCGACGGCGAGTGGGCCGCGCTCGCTCTACACCACACGTCCCTGCAACGCCGAAACTACGATCTCGCCTTTTGGGCGCTCCAACAAGGGCTCCTCATCGATCCCTACAGCGACGCTCTGACTGAAGCCCTCAGTCGCGTGCCGCGCTTACGCGAGTTTGGCGGCGATGGTGCCCGCCGAGCGCAAGACCAGTCCGTCAGCACCCGCGGCGCTGTAGCGATGAGCTGGGCGTTCGCGCGCTTCAGCCAACAGGTCACCAAGTAGCGTCGCGAAGGCGAGAGGCGGCTCCACGAAGAGGTACTTCGCGAGCGAACCGGGGATCGTGTTGATCTCGTTCACGTAGAGTTCAGTGTCGTTGGCCAAGAAGTCGATGCGCGCGACGCCGCGCACGAGGCAGATTTCCGCGATGCGACACGCGTAACGCGCAATCTCTTCACCTTGCTCGCCCGATAGGAGCGCGGGTAGCTCACGTGGCGCCGAGACCATCCCTTCACCACCGACGTACTTATCGCGGTAGTTGAGAATCTCGGCACCGCTGGAACGGCGCAGCGGTCGCTCGATCGCCGAGAGATTGAGCACGGGAAAGGTCCGAAGCGCGATCTGTAAGTCCGTGAGATCTTCGCGGTACGGCTCGACCACGCAGCCATTGACGAGATGGGGGTTCGCGCCCAGACGAGCTCGCGCGGTCGCCAGATCGGCCACGACGTCGATCCCAATGGACGAACCGCCGAAGCGGGGCTTCAAGATGTACGGACCCTCGAAGGGCAGTGACGTAGTGTCGCTCGCGAGTAGCGCTCTGGGCAAGGTCGCCAGTCCCGCCTGGGCCATCAGCGAGCCGAAGGACCACTTGTCCATACCGAGAGCCGCGCCGGCGACCGTCGGCCCGGTGTAGTTCAACCCCGCCAGATCGAGTGCACCCTGGAGCGTGCCGTCTTCGCCGGGGCCCCCGTGGGTCGCCAGTACGAGCGCGTCGAGGTCGAGTCGGCGTTCGCGCGCCACACGTCCACCACTAGTGAAGAACCCGCCGCCGTCACCGAGGCGAAGTGAGAGTTCGCTCGATCCCTTGGGAACGCCGTCGAGAAAGGCCTCGGCTTCGACGCCGTTGGCGACCGAGTAGAACGAGCCCGTCTTGGTCCAGTAGATGCCGTGGGTACGTTGATCGACGCGGTCGAGTTCGCGCAGCGCCTGGAGTCCCGTCAGGATGGAAATGTCGTGTTCGGGAGAGGGACCCCCAAAGAGCACACCACTGGTCACCGAACACCTCGCCACGACGTCATCAAGACCTCAAGGGTAGTGGTCGGGCAGGTCGTTCAGGTACAACACGCCATCACCAGGGATCAACGTCGAGCGAATCCAGGTAACGGCCTCGTCACGGTGATCGAAGCGATGGGGCGGCCCTTCGTTGCCGGCCATGAGTGCCACGATGTTCGTGCGCCCCACGACCACGAGCTCGGCCCCAAGCGCGACGACGCGTTGAGCGAGACGCAGGTTCTCGCTGAACTGCTCGGCGCCGAGTTCGACGAGACCGGGCGTCACCACGACGCGCCGGCCGGAGAGTTCGAGCGACGACAAGAGTGAGAGGGCGGCCTGTGCACTGGCGGGATTGGCGTTGAACGTGTCGTCGATCACGACGACGCCCGACGGGGCTGTCACGACGTTCAGACGATTCGCGACCGGCGTGACGCCGCGCGCTCGCTCGAGCAGGCTCGCCGCCTCGACGCCCAGCGCGAGCGCGGCGCCCAGTGCGCAGGCCAAGTTCGTGGGCTGTACGCCAACCACGGCGTCGAGTGAGCCGACGCTCAGGCCGTCGATGATGAGCGTCCATCGACCGGAATCGACGAGTACGCGCGCGTCCACGCCGTCGCTCGACGACCCCGTCGTCACGACGCGCTTGGCTTTTGCGCGAAGCGGTTCGACCCACGTCGACAAACGGGCGTCGTCGACGTTGAGGACCACCGTTGACGCGCGCTCGGTGATCTCGCGCTTGGCCTCTTGCACGACCTCTAATGTCTTCATGCGCTCGAGGTGCACGGGACCGATGGCCGTGACGACGGCGATCTCGGGTGGGCACCACGAGGTCAGTTCTCGTATCTCACCGGGCCCGTACGTCCCCATCTCGGCGATGAAGATTTGTGTCCCCTCGGCCAAGTTCTCGTTGATCGCCTTCGAGAGTCCCGCTCGATTGTTATAGCTGCGTGGCGACGCCACGACCGCCTGGTCCGAGCCGAGCAGCGCGCTCAGATAGTTCTTCGTCGAGGTCTTACCGAACGACCCCGTGATCGCGACCACTCTCGGATGCACCTGTTCGAGTCGCTGTACCGCCTGGTCGACGAACTTCTGCGCCTTACGATCCTCAAGGGGTCTCATGACCCGCGTCGTGAGATCGAGAACCGGTGGCACGCCGAGGACCATGACGACGGCGCCCAGGAACGGCTGCGCACTGAACGCGGCGAGCACCGCGACCAAGACGGAAAACCCGCCAGCCAGCAGCGCCGTTGCGCGCAGACGACGAGTCCACGCGAGGGGGCTCGTCCTTCCGCGAAGTGAAAGACCCCAGGGACAGAACAGCCCGTACAGCCCGGCCACGACGGCGAGCACGTCGAAGGCGCGAAAGGCGATCGCGCCCGCCATCACGACGAGCAGCGCGTGAGTGAGCGTGAGGGGCCGACGGGGATGTGCACGTTGGTGGGCCTTGGCGCCGGGCAACTGTGGCGAAGACCAACGCGCCAGAAATCGAAGAAGGGAGCTCGGGTCGTAGTGCTCGCGCTGCAGCACACGCAGCCAGCGCGCCATCTGGGCTGCGTAGGCGAGGACGAGGAGTACCGCGAGCAGTACCGCGCCGATGATCCTCATCGCGCCAGAGCTCGTTCAGCGGCGTCGACCAGTTCGTCGGGTGCTTCGAGCGGCACCATATGACCCACGTCGAGCACGACGCGCAGCGAGCGCGGCCCGCGAAGGAAGAGCGCGGCACGATCGGCCACCTCGAGCGGGACGTCGAGGTCGTTCTCGCCCCACACGAAATCGACCGGCATGTTCAGTGTGGCGAGTTCGCTCTCGTACGTCTCATTCACACTGGCGACGAGGACGTCGCGTAAGATTCCGCTCGCGCGCCGGTAGTCAGTGGAGCCGTACTTCTGTCGAGCATCTTCGACCCGTGCGTCACTGAGCAGTCCCTTCGCGTGGAGCCACCGTTGCGCCCGGTACGCCAGAGGGGCTTTGCTCGTCGCCGCGCGACGGATAAGTGGCGCGCCCGACAAGACCAGGGCGCGCACTCGCTCAGGGTGCACGCTGGCGACGACGGCGGCCACGGTTCCACCAAAGGAGTGCCCGATGAGAACCAACGGCTCATCCGTGATGGCCTCAAGAGCCGGCACCAGCAGATCGGCGTAGTGGCGCGCACCACCTGCCTCCTTCGGCAGTGGTGACGCGCCAAAACCTGGGAGATCGAGGGCCACGGAGGCCACGCCACGCTCGGCCAGGGTCGAGGCCGCCACGGAGAAGTCATCCGCGCTGCGCGCCCAGCCGTGCAACCAGACCACTCGAGCGGGACCCTCGCCGTAAGACTCTCCAAAGAGATTTGAATCGCCGTAGCTACGAAGCACGCCTTTCAGGTTAGTAAGGCGCTCACTTCACCCGAAATCACGTCACGGGCGACCGGTAGCGTCGTAGGCATCATGAGTGACGAGACCACATTCAACAGCGAACTGCTCGTCGGTCTCACGCCCGAGCAGCGCGAGGCCGTGATGTCGCCCGCGCGTCGACACCTCGTGCGCGCCACCGCGGGCTCTGGTAAGACGCACGTCCTGACGCTGCGCATCCAACGCCGCGTCGCCGACGAAGAGGTCGCGCCCGACCAGGTACTCGCGATGACCTTCACCCGCAAGGCCGGTGACGAACTTCGTCGACGACTCTTTCGTGCCGGCGTGCGCGACGTGCGCGCGGGCACCTTTCACCGGGCCGCGCTCAACTTGGTGACGCAGTACCGCGAGGATCACCACCTGCGACCCCTCGCCCTCGAACCGAACCGACGAAAACTCGTCAGCGCTTTAGCGAAACAGTTGAGAGAGAGCGGCGAGCTGAAACTCGAAGACTGGCAACTACCCAGACTCGAACAAGAGATCGGCTGGGCGCTCAGTCAGGGATTCAACGGCACGCTCTACGCGAAGAGCGCGCGTCGCCTGCGCCGTGACGCGCCCTTGCCGCCAGCCCAGTTGGCCGAGGTCCTCGACCGCTACGTCGGACTCTGCCGCAGCCGGGGCGTACTCGACTTTGATCTCTTACTGAGTGAAGCCATTGCTTTGCTCAAGGACGAACCCGACGTCCTGGCGTCGTTTCGATATCGCAATCGATCGCTCTACGTCGATGAGACCCAGGACATGAATCCTCTGCAACTCATGCTCCTGCGCCAGATGGCCGGCGACGACCCCGACCTCTTTTGCGTGGGCGACCCCAACCAGTCCATCTACGGCTTCAACGGCGCCAACCCTGCGCTCATTAACGAACTACTCGCCACGTGGCCCGACATGGTGGTACTAGACCTGACGAGAAATCACCGCTCCACCGCGAACATCATCGCCGTGGCCAACGCGCTCCTCGAAGAAGGAGCTCGCGGGATCATGCCCGCCAAGGACGAGGGCGAGGTGCCCCTCGTTCGCCAGTACAACACCGACGAAGAGGAGGCCGAACACGTCGCGACGTGGCTCGGTGCGCGCCACCAACCGGGAAGTCCGTGGAAGTCCATGGCAGTGTTGTCGCGCACAAACGCGCAACTCGAAGTCATCGCGAGCTACCTCGACGCCGCGGACATACCGAACGAACGACGCGGACCCGAGCACTCGCCGGCTTCGGACCTGATGGTCCCGGAACTCTCGTCACGGCATTTCAACGACGCCGACCGCGACGCCGTTGCCCTGTCGACGATCCACCGCGCGAAGGGACTCGAGTTCCAACACGTCGCGGCGATCGGGTGGGCCGAGGGTCAATTGCCCAACTACAACGCGACGACGACCGAGCAGTTGGCCGAAGAGCAACGTCTCGCCTACGTGGCACTCAGTCGAGCCGAGCACTCACTGCTGATCACGTGGAGCAAGGGTCGTAACGATCCCCGCTACCCCGACCGGTCGCCGTCACGGTTTCTCGCACCAATCGAAGCGGTGATTCGCGAACTCGACGAGCGAAACGCACCACTCACCGGCGACGCTCGAAAAGCTCGTCTCGCCGCCATACGAGCGTCACTCACCGAGAGTCTCGAGCGCATAGAAGGCGAAGCCGCCCGGTCGAAGTGACGAATCGTCACGGGTATAGTTCGCATCGAGCGGCGTAAGAGTTCCACGAAAGAGGCCACGACGATGAACGGTGCGCACGCGCTCCTCGCCACCCTTGAGGCCAACGACGTTAACGTCTGCTTCGCCAATCCCGGTACCTCGGAGATGCACTTCGTCGCCGCCCTCGACGACGCACCCGCGATGCGCGCCATCCTCTGTCTCTTCGAGGGCGTCGCCACGGGCGCCGCCGACGGCTACGCCCGCGTGAACGGTTCGCCCGCGGCGACGCTGTTGCACCTCGGACCGGGTCTCGCGAACGGGTGGGCGAACTTGCACAACGCTCGACGAGCGCGCGTGCCGCTTCTCAACATCGTGGGTGATCACGCGACGTACCACGCAGACCTCGACGCCCCACTGCAGAGCAACATCCAACTTCTGGCCGACGCGCTCGAAGGTTGGTACTGTCGCACGACGTCGTCTGATGAGCTGGCCGGTGACGCCACTCGCGCCATCGAGGCCGCGTACGGTCCGCCTGGTCGCGTCGTCACGTTGGTACTTCCCGCTGACGTGTCGTGGCGTGAAGTCGAGGACGTCCCTTCGTCGTGGCCGCGCGCATCGCGTCCCTCACCACAAGCCATCGACGAGGCCACGTTCGAGCGAGCACTGGTGGCTCTCCGGTCGAAGCGATGCACACTCTTTCTCGGCGGCAGCGCGCTCTCAAAAGAGCAGACGAGTCTCGCCCAGCGGTTGGCGTCAGCGACGTCGTCACGGCTGATGATGGAGACCTTCGCCGCGAAGATGGACCGCGGGGCGAGTGTCGCCAGTCCCGAGCGACTCATCTATCTCAGTGAGTTCGCCGTCGATCAGTTGAAGGAGTCCGAGGCGATTGTCCTCGTCGGCTCGACCGAGCCCGTGGGATTCTTCGCGTACCCCAACGTGCCCAGTCGCCTCGCGCCGGAAGGCTGTGAACTCATTCACCTCGCCCCACCGGGCAGCGACACGCACGGCGCTCTCGAAGCACTCGTTGAAGCCGTGCGCGCACCCGCGGTGGCGCTCGAGCGCGGCGAGCCGACGGCTCGCCCGAGCGGTGAACTGACGACGCAATCCTTCTCGGCGGCCGTGGGGGCGACGTTGCAAGAAGGCGTCATCGTCGCCGACGAGTCCAACACCAGTGGCATCCACCTCTTTGGTGCCACGCGCTTCGCGCCCGAGCACCAGTGGATGACCCTCACCGGTGGGGCTATCGGGTACGGACTGCCCGTCGCGCTCGGCGCGGCCGTGGCCTCGAAAGGTCGAGTGCTGGCACTCGAGTCCGACGGTTCGATGATGTACACGCTCCAAGCCCTGTGGACCATGGCGCGCGAGGGACTCGACGTGACGGTCGTGGGACTGTCGAATCGGAGTTACGCCGTACTCAACATGGAGTTGACACGCGTCGGCGCGGTCCCCGACGGAAGCGCCAGCGCGCGCATGCTCGAACTCGACGACCCCGCCCTCGATCTCAGCCAACTCGCCCAAGCGCAGGGCGTGCCGAGTACGCGTGTAACGAGCGCGGACGAACTCGTCGTCGCGCTCGAACGCTCCTACGCGACGCCCGGGCCGATGTTCATCGAAGCCGTGTTGCCCAAGGGCCTGCACTAGGCACGTACAGACGAGAAGGGTCGGGTCGCGACCTTTACGTCGCGTCAGCCAGAACGAAGAAGATCTCGGTCTCCGCGGCGACCTTGCCGTGGACCGTGGCCCGGCCGAATCCCTTACCGCCGCGCGCCGAGAGCTTGGTCATCTCACACTCCACGAGCACCGTGTCCCCAGGTAGGACCTGGCGGCGAAAGCGGGCGTTCTCCACGCCACCGAAGAGGGGCAGACGTCCGACGTAGCGCGGATCGGCGAGCACGACAACGGCACCGCACTGGGCGATCGATTCGAGGAGCAAGACGCCTGGCGTCGTCGGACGTCCCGGGAAGTGTCCGGCGAAGAACCATTCATCTCCCTTCAGCGTCCACTCGCCACTCGCTCGTACACCCGGCTCGATGTGGAGCAGGGTGTCGAGGAACAAGAAGGGTGAGCGGTGCGGAAGCCAGTCCAACGGGTCGAGGGAGATGCCGCTCATACGAGGGCCAATTCCGCGATTCGCCGATCACTGTCGACGGTGACCAGTCGGAACGTGCGCTGGTCGCCTCGCTTCAGTACGTCCCTCGCGCGCGCGGGCGCGGGCGTACCCAACGAGGTCGTCGGGGCGTAACACTCCACCTGCTTGTCACCCTTGAGCTGCACCTTTATGACGGCCCCGTGCGACGTGAAAGCCGTCACTTCACCGGCGACGCGTGAACCCACGCGATACGTGCTCTTGAAGAGTGTGAAGTCAGCTTCAGGATTGACGGGTTGACGTCCGCGTCGAAGCGCGACCGCGGGCTCGGGCGCGGTTGCGGGCGGCGAGACTTTGGCGACCTTCTTCGTGGCCTTGGTCGCGGGGACCTTGACCGCGGTCTTTTTCGCTGGCGTCTTCTTCAGCGTCTCGAGGACCTTCGCCACCTTCTTCAAGGCTTTGGTGGGTGACTTCGCCGGCGATCGCTCGGTCACCTTGTCCGGAGCCTTTTCCGGTGCCTTCTCGTGCTTCGCCGCGGTCTTTTTCGCCGGCGCCGCCTTCTTCGCGGCCTTCACGGGCGTCAGCGTCGTACCGATGGTCGGCTTCGCCCCACTGGGCAACGTGACGGCCAACTTCTTCGCGGCGCGTGTGACTTTGACGTTGCGAACCGGCACGCGCGGCGTGAAGACCCAGCCGACGCCGCGTACGGGCTTGCCGCCGATGAGTCGTCCCACGTCGAAGAGCCAGGGGTACTCGTCTTGGAACTCTTGGAACGAGTCGTTGCTCAACACCACGCCGTCGATACGGTCGGCGATCTTCAAGATGAAAGCGTCACCTCGACCCACGGCACCAGCGGGTGGCGTGACGATCTCTCCCGCGAGCACCGCCTCGTTGAAACGACTGCGTTCGTTGGGGGCGGCACGGTGCTCGAACGTGGCGTCAACGACCACGATGATCTCGGCGGTCGGGTTTTCCTCACTGAACGCGGTCACGGCCTCGTCGAGTTGGGTGAGGCTAGGCGTGACGCGCCCTTCGGTGGCGAGGTTCGAACCATCGACCACGACGCGTAGCCGTGGACTCTTCGCGGGACTCACCCGATCGCTCGCGCCAAGAGGTCCGCCTGCTCGGCGGCGTGCAACAGCCCACTACCCGTGGCGGGACTCGCGGATTCCGCTCGCGCCACGTGCGACACGCGAACGTGGCGCAAGTGATCGTGCATCCGCAGGTGCACGAAGGGCCACGCCCCCATGTTCTCGGGCTCTTCTTGCAGCCAGACAACTTCGGCGAGGTTGGGGTAACGCTCGAGCACTCGTTCGATCTCCGCGGCCGGCCACGGGTAGAGCTGTTCGACGCGCACGACGGCCACGTGGTCGGACGACGTGGCGTCGCGATGGCCGAGCGCTTCGTGTGACACTTTGCCCGACGCCAGGACCACTCGAGTGATCGAGGCCGTGTCGCTCACGTGATCGTCGAGCACGGTTTGGAACGAGCCGTGTTCGAACTCGGCGATCGGTGATCGTGTCTGGACGGCGCGCAACATCGACTTCGGGGTGAAGACGATGAGGGGCGTGGGGTGCTCGCGCAACACTTGACTCCGCAAGAGGTGGAAGTACTGCGCGGACGTGGTTGGTTGGGCGACGCGAATGTTGTTACGCGCGCTGAGCGACAAGAACCGCTCGATTCGACCGCTGGAGTGCTCGGGACCTTGCCCCTCGTAGCCGTGCGGCAGCAACATCACGAGCGTCGCGTGCTGGCCCCACTTGTCTTCGGCGGCGACCAAGAAGTTGTCGATGATGATCTCGGCCCCGTTGGCGAAGTCCCCGAACTGTGCCTCCCAAGCAACCAAGGTGTTCGAGGCCTCAACGGAGTACCCGTACTCGAAGCCGAGGGCCGCGTACTCCGAAAGGAACGAGTCGCGCACGGTGAAAAAGCCCGGCGCGCCCATGCTCGCGAGCGGCACGTACTGCTTGCCGTTGTCGTAGTCGATCAGCGCGGCGTGACGGTGCGAGAACGTGCCGCGCCGGGTGTCTTGTCCCGTGAGGCGAACGTTCGAGCCGGCCACGACGAGCGAGCCCAGGGCCAGCGCTTCACCGAAAGCCCAATCGACCTCGCCCGACTCGAGCAGCGCGAGACGCTGCGTGAACTGGCGCTCGAGCTTGGGGTGGATGGTGAATCCTTCAGGGGCGCTGACCGTGGCACGCGCGATCGCCATCAGCGTCGTTGGGTCGACGCCCGTGTCGGGCGCCGCACGGTCGGCGGGCGTCTCGGCGACGGGGACGCCCTTCAGTTCGGGCACCGGTACGGTTCGAACTTCGTCGAGCACGTTCTGTAGACGGGCGTTGAACTCGTTGAGCGCGGCCTCCGCCTCGTCGATGGAGATGTCGCCGCGACGAACCAACGTCTCGGTGTAGAGCTTTCGCACCGAGCGCAACTGGTCGATGATCTTGTACATCTGGGGCTGGGTGTAGCTCGGGTCGTCGCCCTCGTTGTGTCCGTAGCGGCGATAACAGACAATGTCCAACACCACGTCTCGCTGAAAGGCTTGGCGGTAGTCGAAGGCCAAGCGCGCCGCGCGAGCGCAGGCCTCGGGGTCGTCGCCGTTCACGTGAAAGATCGGAGCCTGGATCATCTTGGCGACGTCGGTGGGATAGAAACTCGAGCGAGCCGACTCGGGCGCCGTCGTGAAACCCACTTGGTTGTTCACGACGAGGTGGATCGCCCCGCCCACGCGATAGCCCGAGAGCTGGGAAAGGTTCAGGGTCTCGGCGACGACGCCCTGACCAGCGAAGGCGGCGTCACCGTGAATCAACACCGCCAGGTACGGGTGCTCGACGAAGGGTTGGTCCGTGGCCGTGCCGTCACTCGGGCGAAGTACGAGATCTTGCTTCGCTCGCACGATGCCCTCCACGACGGGGCTCACCGCTTCGAGGTGCGAGGGATTGGACGCCATCGAGACGTCGATGGTGACGCCGCGAGGGTTCTTGAAGATCCCGCGCGCTCCCTTGTGGTACTTGACGTCACCACTCCCCTGGACGCTCTCGACGTCGAGGTTGCCCTCGAACTCCGAGAAGATGTCGCTGTAGGACTTGCCGACGATGTTCGCGAGCACGTTCAGTCGACCGCGATGCGCCATGCCAATGACGGCCTCTTTCACGCCGTGATCGGCCGCCTCGTCGAGCACGGTCTGCAGCGCGACAATGGTGGACTCGGCGCCTTCGAGACCGAATCGCTTCTGGCCCACGTAGCGCGTGTGCAAGAACCGCTCAAAGACCTCGGCCTCACTGAGGACGTTCAAGATCCGGCGCTGCTCTTCCAAGCTGGTGGTGGAGTCGACGCCCTCGACGCGTTCTTGGATCCAGCGCTTCTGCACGGGATCCATGATGTGGCCGTACTCAATGCCGATCGTGCGACAGTAGGCGTCGCGCAGGATGGCCAGAATCTTCTCGAGGGGCGCCTCGTGCAGACCGGCCAGGCCGTCAACGACGAAAGAGCGCTGCAGGTCCCAGATGGTGAGCCCGTACGAGGCGAGGTCCAACTCGGCGTGCAGGGGTGGCGGCTCACTGCTCAAGGGATCGAGATGGGCGTTCAGGTGACCGCGTACGCGATACATGTTTATAAGGGCCTGTACGCGAATCTGCTTCAAGATCCGCTCGGCCTCAGCCTCGTTCGACGACGGATTGGAGTCCTTCGCCCACCTCGCCGGTTCGTAAGGGATGCCCAGTGAGGCGAAGACCTCGTCGTAGAACTCGTGTTCCCCGGTCAAGCACTCCGCGACGTACTTCAAGAAGAGTCCCGACTCCGCGCCCTGGATGATCCGGTGGTCGTACGTCGAGGTAAGCGTCATTATCTTGCCTACGCCGAGTTCGGCGAGCGCGCGAGGATCGGCCGCTTCGAAACCGGCCGGCCACGCCAGCGCGCCGACTCCAAAGATCGCACCTTGGCCGGGCATGAGACGCGGCACCGACTGGACCGTGCCGAGCGTGCCCGGATTGGTGAGCGACACCGTCGCGCCCACGAGATCGTCCGCCCCGTACGCGCCACCGTGCACCTTGCGCACGAGATCCTCGTAGGCCAAGAGAAACGTACGGAAGTCCATCGTGTCCGCGTCACGGATCACGGGCACCAGCAGCGTGCGCGTGCCGTCTTTCTTCAGCACATCAACGGCGAGTCCAAGACCAACGTGTTCGTGACGTCGCACGCCCGGAGTTCCCTTGTCGTCGACGGCGTCAATGAACGACGCGTTCATAGCGGGAATCTCACGAAGACCCTTCAAGATGGCGTAGGCGATGACGTGCGTGAACGAGACCTTGGCGCCACTCGAGCGCGCGAGCGACTCGTTCAACGCGCTGCGGTTGATCTCCAAGAGCCGAGCGGCGACAGTGCGAACGCTCGTCGCCGTCGGCACGGCGAGACTGGCGTTCATGTTGGTAACGATGCGCGCCGCCGCCCCTCGAAGGGGCGTCGCTTCGGCGTCGATCGTCACCGGACGCACGGGCGCCGCGGCCGGCGTCGTGATCGAGGCCACGGCGGGCAAGGTGGATCGTTGGTAGTCGGCAAAGAACTCACGCCAGCTTTCCGCCACCGACGACGGGTCGGCGAGGAAGCGGTCGTACATGTCGTCGACGAGCCAGGCGTTGGGTCCGAACGAGCCCTGCGCCGGGCGGGTGGACGATGAATCTGGGGGCGTAGTCACCCTTCCAGCCTAGGGCCCGTCACGAGGCTTTTGATGAGTCGACGCGCCGCGAACCCCGGTAGGTTTCCTTCGTGACCTCCCCGTCCGCGACGCCCGCGCGACTCCACTTCATCGCCAACGCTCCCGTCCAGGGTCTGGCCGTCGCCGAACGTCGCGTGCAGAACGCCCAAGCGTGCGTCATCTATGTGCACGGCGCGCTCGATCGCGGGGGTTCCTTCGCGCGTCTGGTTCGTCGACTCGATACCTTCGACGCCGTGACCTACGATCGTCGCGGCTACCAGGGTTCGCGCGACTTGAAGCCCGCCGACCTCGACGTTCACGTTGACGACCTTCTAGCGTTGGTCGCTCGCGAAGCCGAGCGCCAGCCCGTCATCCTCTTCGGCCACAGCTTTGGTGGCGTGGTCACCTTCGGTGCCGCCCTGCGCGACCCGTCGCGCGTTCGACTCGTGGTGAACTTCGAGTCGCCGTTGCCCTGGATCTTGCGCCGAGAAAGCTCGCGGCCGCCCCTCACCGACGACGCGCGCCACGAGGCCGAGCGATTCTTTCGCCGAGTGGTGTCGACCAAGGCGTGGGACCGACTCAGTGAGCACCAACGCGAGTCACGCCGACTGGACGGACCGGCGCTCTTACGCGACCTCGCGATCGTGCAGCGCAGCGAGGCGCCGTTCGATCTAGCGACACTGCGCGTGCCAGCGACCTACGTCTACGGCGACGGCATCCTGGCCGACTACTACCGCGCCCTCAGCAAGGATCTTGTGAAAGTGAACCCCTCCATCGAGACGATCGAAATCGAGCACGCCAACCACGACGCGCACTTGAAGAACGCCGATCAACTCGCCACGATCGTGCGACGACGCTGGGACCAGGCGTGCGCGTCGGTGTAACGGGCGCGTCAGGCCTCATTGGTCGTTCGCTCGTCGGGGCGCTGCGTGAACGTGGCGACACCATTGTCACCTTCGTTCGTCCAACGACCACGAGCCACGGCGGCGACGTCGTGCGCTGGGACCCGGAGCGGGCGCTCTTCGATGACGCGGACATCAAACGCGCGAGCGGTTTCGACGCGGTGGTTCATCTCGCGGGCGCGGGTATCGGAGACCGTCGCTGGTCGCCGGCGCGAAAGAGGGAGATTCTCGCGTCGCGGGTTCAGTCGACGTCGCTGCTCGTCAACGCGCTTGGCGAGCTGGCCAATGGCGTCGAGATCCTCGCGAGCGCGTCGGCCGTTGGCTGGTACGGGTCGCGCGGTGACGAGGGACTCGACGAGGAGTCACCTCGCGGCGAGGGCTTTCTCTCCGACGTGTGCGTCGCCTGGGAGAACGCGACGTCGCCACTCGAGGAGCGCGGCATGGGCGTGGCCCATCTTCGAAGTGGCATCGTTCTCAGTTCGAGGGGCGGCGCACTAAAGAAACAGCTGACCCTCTTTCGAAGCGGACTCGGAGGTAGCTACGGCGCTGGCGGTCAGTGGATGAGTGTGATCTCGCTCTATGACGAGGTGCGCGCACTGTTGTGGACGATCGACCACCGACTCACGGGTCCCGTGAACCTCGTGGCCCCCCAACCAATCACGAACCGAGCGTTCACCCGCGTACTCGCGCGAACCTTGCGTCGACCCGCACTTCTCACCGTACCGAAGTGGACTCTCAAAGCCGCCCTCGGCGCTGAGATGGCTGACGAACTCGTCCTCGCCAGTCAACGCGTGACACCGAAGAGCCTTCTATCATCGAACTTCAAATTTGAACACGAAGACGCCAACGTGGCGTTGAAATGGGCGCTGAACAGCAAGAGTTGAAAGCACGGTCATACTGACCAAATTCGTCGATGACGCCTCAGGGCGTGTTTGACGCCACTAAAGTTCGTGCTGGGCCGCAGAATGCGGAACGGTACTCCGATCGCAGCCACCCTGGTGGCGCTGGGATTCAACTCACCATGCAATTTCCAAGCAGAATTCGACTACCCATCACTTTTGCGGTGGCGCTGGGCGCGTTGGTGTTGACCCTTGGCGTGCCCACCGCAAGCCAGGCCGCCGCGACCAGCACTATTACCTTCGCCGAGATGCCCGGCGCGAGCCCTAACTATATTTTCCCCTTCGCCAGTTGCCTCTACGATTCGCCGAACAATATTGGCCAGTTCCAACAGTTGATGTTTCGACCGCTGTACTGGTTTGGGGTGGGCCCCTCCGTCGCCCAGAGTGCCGCACTCTCACTGGCCACGCAACCCGTGTATGACAAGTCCGACACGTCCGTGACGATCACCATGAAAGGGTGGAGATTCGCCGACGGCCAAATCGTCAACGCTCAGTCCGTGAAGTTCTTTCTCAATATGTACATGGCCGACCCTCTCGCCTTCTGTGGGTACGAGCAGCAAATGGGTATACCGGACCAGGTCCGTTCGGTGACGGTGACGGGTAATACCGTGCACATCAACTTCAACAGAGCCGTGAACCCCACGTGGATGACTGATGACTTCTTGTCCCAGATCACGCCCATGCCCACCCGTTGGGACCGGGTTTCGGCGTCCCAGAACGGTCGTTGCTCCTCCGGCGTCTACGGCGCGGGCTCGACCATCGCGTCGTGCAGGTCTGTCGAGACTTATCTCTCGGGCCTCGCGACGAAGACCAAGACCTTCAGCACTGCCTTCTGGCAAGGTGGCGTCGACGGTCCGTGGAAACTCACGTCACTCGACAGAACGGGCAACGTCACCTTTGAGGCGAACCCGTACTACTCCGGAGCGCGGAAGGCGCGCGTGAAGTACGTGAAGGAAGTGGCCTTTTCTTCGGCGGATCAAGAGATCGCGGCGCTCGACAAGGGAACGCTTGACGTGGGGTACGTCGACCCGTCGACGCTGCCCCCACGAGCAACGCCCAAGAGTGCCGGTCCGAACATCGCGGCGCTGAGCGCGAAGTACAACCTGGCCGCGGGCTCATCGTGGGGATTTAATGAGGCCGTCTTCAACTTCAATCCAGCCAACGCCAAGTCGGCCGCGATTGCCGAACTCTACATTCGTCAAGCGCTCCAAGAAGCCGTGAACCAGTCTTCGATCGTGTCGAGCGCTCTCAGTGGCTACGGCTACGCCACCGATAGTCCCTTACCCCTCGCCACACCGACGACGCTCGCGAAGGCCATCGCGAATCCCTACCCGTACGACCCCGTCAACGCCAAAGCGCTGCTCACGAGCCACGGCTGGGCGATGGTGAGTGGCGTCATGACCTGCACCTCACCAGGAACTACCGCGACCGAATGTGGCGCAAATATCAACGCCGGGTACACGCTGAACTTCAACATCGTCTGGCCTGGCGATTCGCCCGTACTTAACACGGCCTTTAAACAAGAGATTGCCGGTTGGGCTCAGATCGGCGTGGTCGTCACGCCCAACTACGACACCGCCAACAACGTCGTCACCGACTGTTCCCCAACATCGATCTATCAGATCTGCGTGCTGGAAAACGGTTGGAATTACGCAAGCAATTACTTTCCTTCCGGCGAGGAACTCTTCACGCCTAAGGGCACCGCGAACTTTGGCGCGTACAGCGACACGCACATGACGTCCTTGATCGACACGACCACGTCGAGGGCCGCCAACCTGACGAGCTACGCCTCCTACGCCGCGCAGCAACTACCAGTGCTCTATCAACCGCAGGTCGAACAGACCGTCGAAGTGTTAAAGACGCTCAAGAGTTTCATCGGCTTCTCGCCCAGTCCCCTCGGTAACTTCATGCCCGAGTACTACTACTTCTAACGAAACGTCGACGGACAGACGAACTGGTCTCACGGCCGGGGAGTTGAACCCCTGAGGAGACTTTGTTTGGCCGTAAACGAAACGGACTCGGCGTGTCGAAACACACTCGAAGAATCCCATGATCGAACGTGAGAAGTACGAGAAAGTCACTTCTCGAGGTCGCTGATCGGGGTCAACGGTTCACAAAGGGCCCTGAATTGGCTTAGAGTAGCAAGATTTGCGTCCCGTACTGAAGTGATTCCTGGGAACGGGAAAATCGACAAAGACCAATCAAAATATGGTTACGGGGCCTCGGAGGGTCGTTTGGAACCAAACCCTCATCTTTTTCGGCGGTGTTATTTGATCCTTACGTGACCTTGTCTGCCCTCTTACCTTCTTGTACAGTGAGTCCCAGACCGCCGACTGTGGCGGATGTGTGAAGAGTGTGATCACTTCGGTGACACTGGGAGGCAATAAAAATGTTTCGAAAAGGCAAGTTTCGCCTTGCACTTACAGTGGGCTTGGTTGCGGCCTCTGCGTCGTTAGGGCTCATCGCTCCAACGATCAGTAGCGCGGCCGCGCCGTCGGGGACTATTAACATCGCTGAGCCGCCGAACGCCACGCCTGCCTACATCCTGCCCTTCTATCCACCTTCGGAGTGCACCGTGACGAACACATCTGGTTTCCAGGTGATGATGTATCGCCCCTTGTACTTCTTCGGCCTCGGCTCCAGTGCGGCACTCCAACCGAAACTGTCGACGGGTAACCTCCCCAAGTACTCCAACGGCAACAAGACCGTCACTCTCACTATGAAGGGCTGGAAGTTCGCTGACGGCCAGACAGTGGACGCCGAATCCGTCATGTTCTTCTTGAACATGTACAAGTCTGACCCCACCGGGTTCTGCACCTACACGGCCGGCCTCGGAATCCCTGATCAGATCGCGAGTGCGTCCGGTCATGGCAACACCGTGGTCATCCACTTGAAGAGTTCCGTGAGCCCCCTATGGTTTACCGACAATGAGTTGGCTGTCATCACGCCCATGGCAAACACGTGGGACCTGACGAGCGCGTCAAAGACCGCCAAGTGTGCCTCCGGTGCCTATGGCGCCGCTTCGACGACTGCCTCATGCAAGGCCGTTCGCACCTACTTGAACACCACCGCGCAGAACGTCTCGACGTTCACCGGCAAGATGTGGCAAAGCGGTGACGACGGTCCGTGGAAGCTCACCACCATGGACAACTTGGGTAACGCGACGTTCCAACCGAACAAGAAGTACTCGGGACCACAGAAAGCTCAGGTCGAGAACGTCAAGCTGATCGCCTTCACCACCGCGCAGGCGGAAGAGAACCAGCTGCAGGCCGGCAACATCCAGGTCGGCTACGTTGACCCGTCGATCTTGACGGCGCCAGCGCCTTCACCGGGAGCTGCGGGTCCCAACTGGGGTCAACTCGGCGTGAAGTACAACTTGGTGCCAAACGGTACGTTCGCCAATAACTACATGAACCTCAACTTTGGCAATAACCCCGGCGGAGTGTTCTTGAAGCAGTTGTACGTTCGTCAAGCACTGCAGTCGTCCATCGACCAGGCCAGCATTGACAAGAACGCGTTCAAGAACTACGCCGTACCCACGTGGTCCGCGTTGCCTCCCTCGACGCCGTCGTCCGAGACCGGTGCCGTGAAGGAGCCCTACCCGTTCAGTCTGACGGCGGCGGAGTCGTACTTCACGAACAACGGTTGGACGAATACTGGTGGCCACCTCGCGTGCACGAGCCCGGGAACGGGCAGCGGCGACTGTGGTGCCGGTATTGCGGCGAACGCCCAGTTGAAACTGAACATTGAGTGGGTGTCCGGAAGTAACTCGGAAGACGAGATGATGAACGCTGTCGTCGCTGACTGGACGAGTTTAGGTATCTCAATAAGTCACACCGAGGGGACGTTCAACGACACGGCGGGCTCTTGCCCCGTTGCGTACACCCCGACGACCACTTATGACATCTGCAACTGGGGTGGTGGATGGCTCTACGCGCCGGACTACTACCCTTCCGGAGAGCCTCTTTACCTCACGGGTGCGGGCTCCAACAGCGGTCTGTACTCAAGTCCGACCATGGACACGCTGATCAAGCAGACGCTCTCATCAAACGTGAAGCTCACGGCGTTCGCTAACTACACGGCGACCAACCTGCCCGTGTTGTGGGACCCGTTGAACTACGGCACGTTCGAGATTTCGAAGTCGCTGAAGAGCAGCATTGGCTTCAAGGACGTCTTGCTCACCGGCACACCGGAGTATTTCCACTACTAGACGATTACACCGTCAAACGCCGCAATTCCTGCGACGTCAATGAAAAAGGGGATCCGCAAGGATCCCCTTTTTCATTGACGTCGCACACTAGACAAACTCCGATGAATGGTAACGTAATTTCGTGTTTTCGTACATTCTGAGGCGACTCGTACAGTCGTTCGTCGTCTTGTTAATCGTCATCGTCATGACGTTTTCCCTCCCCTACTTTCAGCCTCACGGCATCCTCGCGCCGGCGTTCGCCGTGCTCGGAGCTCGCAGCACTCCCTTGAACGTTCACGTCTGGGCGGTGCAACACGGACTCACGCAGTCCTACTTCGTTCGTCTCTACAAGTACATCGACCAACTGCTCTTGCACTTCAACCTCGGTCACTCCTACAAGCAGAGTCTGTCCGTGCGCTCGATCATTGCCCTCTACGTGCCACGTACCATCTGGCTCGCCCTCAGTTCGCTCATCTTCACCGTCATTATCGCCATACCGCTCGGCATCTTTCAGGCCTCTCGACGTAACACCGTCGTGGACTACGCCGCCACCGGCACGGCCTTCCTGCTCTACGCCATGCCCGCGTTCTTGCTCTGCATGTTGGCTATCGACGCGTTCGGGTTTCACTGGCCCCGTTTCCCGATTTCGCCCCCGAGCGGGGTCGCACCGTGGGCGATCTTCACCGATCCCAAGGCCTTCATCTTGCCGGTCGGGTGCCTGACACTTCTGTCGGTGGCGGGACTGAGCCGATTCATGCGCGGAACCGTCCTTGAGGTCATGGTCCAGGACTACGTCCGCACGGCGCGAGCCAAGGGCTGCGGCTCCCGACGGGTCCTCTGGCGTCACGCGTTTCGAAACGCGTTGGGTCCCATCGTCACGATCCTCGGTCTATCGATTCCGGCGCTCTTTGGCGGCGCCCTCATCGTCGAGGACGTCTTCAATTACGCCGGACTTGGCGTACAGACGATAAACGCCGCCATCACCTTCGACGTACCGACCGTGCTCGGTATCACGGTACTGGTGTCAATCTTCACGCTGCTCGGCAACCTGATGGCGGACGTTGCGCTCGGGCTGATCGATCCACGAATCCGCATCGAAGGCGCCCGATGACGTCCACCACGGCCGAAGTCGCGGCGCTGTCCGACGACGACCTTCCGGTACCGATGTGGCGTCAGCGCCTCAAGATCTTCATGGGAAACAAATTGGCGATCGCTTCGTGCGTGTACGTCATCTTCATCACGCTGGCCTGCTTCCTCGTACCGCATCTGCACCCCACGAATCAGACCAATCAGGCCATCGCGTTCTCCACACCGCAGAGTCAACCGCCCTCCGGCGCGCACTGGCTCGGCACCGACAGCAGTGGCTTTGACGTCCTCGGTCGAATCTTCTTCGGTGGTGAATATTCGTTGACCCTCGGTTTCCTCGCCGGATTCATCACCATCGTGGTGGGCACGTTGTACGGAATGATCTCCGGCTTTCTTGGTGGCGTCGTCGACACCGCCATGATGCGCTTGATCGACGCCTTCCTCTCGATTCCCTATCTCTTCTTGTTGATCAGCCTGATCACGGTCTTCGGTCGGTCGACCGTCTTTCTCATCGGCATTATTGGTCTTACGGGTTGGTGGGGCAACGCGCGCATCATTCGTGGCGACGCACTTCTGATTCGAAACCTGGACTACGCCAACGCCTCAACGTCTATGGGGGCGAACAAGTGGCACGTGATTCGCCGACACGTCTTCCCGAACTCGATTAGCAACATCGTGACTGTGGCGACCTTCTCCGTAGCGGACGCCATCTTATTTCTCTCAGCCCTGGGATTCCTCGGTCTGGGGATCCAGTCCCCCGAGACAGACTGGGGAACGATGTTGCAGTCTGGGACGGAACAGATACAAAACGGCTTCTGGTGGGAAGTGTTTCCCGTCGCCGTCGTCTTCATCCTTGTGGTGGTGGCAATCAACTACATTGGCGACGCGTTGCGCGACGCGTTCGAGGTCCGACTCATCGAGCGGTAGTGTCGCTCGACATCGGAGCGACACTACGTGAGGGACGCTTTGGTCAGCTTGTGGAACATCGAATCCGTGCCGCTGCGATCCTCAGGCTCGATTCGAGACCGTCACCGGTGTACGCAGGGGATAGTGGCACGCTGCTTGGTGGCGATCATCGTACGAAACCATGGGCGGTTCCACGTTCGCGCACACTTCTTGGGCTCGTGGACAGCGAGTACGAAAACGGCATCCGGACGGCGGATTGACCGCCGAAGGTAGTTCGCCGCGCACTTGGATGCCCCGCTTTGTCTTCGCCTCAGCGGGATTGGGAATCGGCACGGCGTCGAGGAGTCCCTGCGTGTAAGGGTGCACGGGCCGACGAAAGACGGACTCCGCGTCGCCAATCTCCACGATCTTGCCCAGGTACATGACGGCGATGGAGTCGGCCATGTAGTAAACGACAGCCAGGTCGTGGCTGACGAACACGTAGGAGAGAGTGTGCTCTTTCTGCAAGCTCTTCATCAAGTTGAGGATCTGCGCTTGCACAGAGACGTCCAGAGCCGATACCGGTTCGTCGGCGACGATCAGTCGTGGATGGAGCGCGAGGGCTCGCGCCAGGCCAATGCGTTGGCGTTGACCACCGGAGAATTCGTGAGGGTAGCGATCGGCCGCTCGCTGGTCGAGACCGACGACGTCAAGTAGTTCGTACACTCGTCGCTGGCGCTCGACCTTGGATCCCTGACGTTGGACCAGCAGAGGCTCGCCGATAATGTCGTATACCTTCATTCGCGGATTCAACGAGGAGTACGGGTCCTGGAACATCATCTGGCGCTGTCGGTGGTCGGCACGCGAGATCTTTTGGCCCTGTTCCGTCACTAGTTTGTCGTCAAAGTAGATCTGACCTGACGTCAGGGTCTCGATACCGACCAACATCCGTCCGATCGTCGTCTTGCCACAACCCGACTCGCCCACGAGGCCGAAGGTCTCGCCTTCGGAGATCGTGAAGCTCACGTTGGAGACGGCGTGAATCGCTCCGACTTTGTGTCGGACCAATCCGGCCTTGATTGGAAACTCCTTGACCAAATCGTTCACGCGAATGATCTCTTTGGCGGACCGCTTCGACGCAACGTAGCCCGCATCACTTCGAATTACGATGGGCTCGGGTCCGTTCACGGGGAAGAAGCAGGCGTACGAGTGGTCGCCCTCAACCGTCAGTGGTGGGTCTTCCACTCGGCATCGTGCTTGCGCGTGGGCGCATCGCGGCGCGAAGGGGCACCCGACGACAATCTTCGTAAGATCCGGCGGCATTCCAGCGATCGAAGCTAGTTCGTGCTTCGTCGTGTTCTCCAAGTTCGGCATCGAAGCCAAGAGGGCCTGGGCGTAAGGATGGCGCATCGTGGCGAAGAGCTCTTTCGTCGACGCCTCCTCCGCCTTCTCCCCGCCGTACATAACAACGACGCGATCGGTACGTCCCGCGATGACGCCCATATCGTGCGTGATCAACAACAGACCCATGTTGAGCTCGGATCGAAGTCGATCAATGATGTCGAGAATCTGCGCCTGAATAGTGACGTCGAGCGCTGTCGTGGGCTCGTCGGCGATCAGGAGTTTGGGCTCGCAGACCAGACCCATGGCGATGATGACCCTTTGGCGAAGTCCCCCGGAGAGTTCGAACGGATACTGGTTCAAGCGCTCGGCCGGCCGAGGCATCTCAACCATGTCCAAGACTTCGAGGGCGCGCTTGCGCGCTTCGGCGTCGCTGGCGCCGTTGTGAATTCGAAGACCCTCGCCGATCTGACGTCCGATCTTGGTGGTCGGATTGAGCGAACTCATGGGGTCTTGGGGAATCAGCGCCATGGCCTTGCCGCGATAGTGCTGCATCTCCTTTTCGGGCAGTGTCGCAAGGTCCACACCGTCGAGCACCACGTTGCCCCCGACGATCTTGCCGTTGCCGGGTAGCAGCCGCATGATCGCTAGACCCGTCGTGGTCTTGCCGCAACCGGACTCGCCCACCAATCCCACACTCTCACCAGGACCTATCGTGAGAGAGAAATCGTTGACCGCGGTTGCGAATGTTTTTCTTGTGGCGAACTGTACTTTCAAATTATTGACTGAGAGCAGCGAAGTCATAACTGACCAATCCTAGTCTTTTCAAGAGAATTATCTGGGCTGTCGACGCGCCGCTCGAAAGCGTAAACCCTGCTCAGGCTTCACGTCGATGGGGAAGATTCCAGGTCGTGCGGTGATGGGACGATGGTCCCCGGCGACGAAGCGCTTCTAGGTGTTCGGGGGCCCCGTAGCCCTTGTTCTGGGCCCACTGGTACTCGCGACACTCCTCGTGCAATGAGACCATAAGCGCGTCTCGGTGCACTTTGGCTAGCACCGCCGCAGCGGCGATCGTGGCGCATCGCTGGTCACCCTTGACGATGGTCGTCGCGGGAAGCGAGTGATACTGCAGGGGCGGCGGCGCGCTCGCGCCAAAACGCACGTTCAATGGACTCCGGAGAAGATTGAACGAACCGTCAATCAGCGCGTGCGTCGGTGACGACGTGAGGCCGTCGAGCGCACGCGTCGCCGCCACCGCCAACGCGAGTCGTAGTCCCCACTCATCGATCTCTTGCGCACTCACCGAACCAAGCGACCACTCAAACGCCCAACGCGTGAGCGGGTCAACCAGGGATGCGCGCTTCGCGGGTGTCAAGAGCTTCGAGTCGTTGAGACCCTCAGGGGGCGCGAGCTCCTCGCGCATCACGACCGCACCCACGGTCATGGGGCCGGCGAGCGCCCCGCGTCCGACCTCGTCGATACCGACGACGACTTCGCCACGATCGAGCAACACACGTTCGAATTCGAGGAGATCGCGCGCCGGTGCCTTCATCCACTTAAGGGTACCGAGGTAGGGGCCACGTAACATTCATCTCTATGACCGAGGCCATCGTCGTTCCCCTCAAACGCTTTGATCGCGCGAAGGAACGACTGCGTCGCGACGCCGATCTCGACGTGGCAACGATCGCCGAAGATCTCGCTCGTGGTGTCCTTTCGTGTTCTCAGCCTCGAACGGTCATCGTCGTGAGTGAGGACGCCGACGTCACGCACTTCGCTGCGACGCATGGTGCCGAGGTGTGGTCGTCCACGGCGTCAGATCTGAATGACGCCGTACAAGGCGCGTACGAGGGACTGAGGGAGCGATTCGATCGACTCATCATTGTCCACGGCGACCTTCGCTACCCGGAGGGACTCGGCAGCTTCGATCCGTTGCCCGGTATCACGTTCTTCGCCGATCACCACGGCGAGGGAACGAACGTGATGGTCATTCCTACCGGACTGGACTTTCACTTCGCGTACGGCACGAACTCGCTACGTCGCCACGTCGACGAAGCCGAGCGGCTCAATTCCAACTACCACGTCATCACGACGAGCCCGTGGCGATTCGACGTCGACGAGCCGAGTGATCTGCACGACGCCTAGACAGCACTCGAGGGGGCCTTGCGGCCCCCTCGAGAACAGATTCTCCGGAGAGAATCGACTACTTCTTCGCAGCCCTCTTGGCTGGAGCACGCTTCTTCGCAGCCTTCTTGGCAGCAGGACGCTTCTTAGCGGCCTTCTTCGCTGCAGGACGCTTCTTAGCGGCCTTCTTCGCAGCAGGACGCTTCTTAGCGGCCTTCTTCGCAGCAGGACGCTTCTTAGCGGCCTTCTTCGCAGCAGGACGCTTCTTAGCGGCCTTCTTCGCTGCAGGACGCTTCTTTGCTGGAGCCTTTTTGGCTGCAGCCTTCTTCTTCGCGGCTGGTGCCACATTCCCTCCTTGGGACTCAACGTTGATTCAAATTGGGACCTCGAGG
>Ga0182024_10000560_pt1 | contig 96270 bp, 100 predicted proteins | sample P32metaG_FD_120480 | JGI IMG/M metagenome (GOLD analysis project Ga0182024, IMG submission 120480) | Permafrost microbial communities from Stordalen Mire, Sweden - P3-2 metaG (Illumina Assembly) | ecosystem: Environmental > Terrestrial > Soil > Wetlands > Permafrost | place: Sweden: Stordalen... | reverse complement strand
TCAGATCGAAGGTCGCGTGCGCGCTATGCCTGTATTCGCCCATCCCTCCATTCTCGTAGAGCCGCGCTGAAGCTCACCGCCTAAAGGCGGTGGGATTAGACCTGGAAGACTGAGCTAAACCAGCATGTACCATGCAGTGATGCGGAGGATCTGTTGCAGGAATGCTGGATGCGTATCCATCGTTCCCGTCACACGTACGATGCCCCCGAGCCATTGCTGCCGTGGGTCTTCGCAATCGCGCGGCATACTCTGGTTGGACCGCGATCGGCGGCGCAACCGCCTGGCCGCGCGTGAAGTCGCGGTGGGGGCACCTCCGGAACAGGCGAGCCACGTCACCGCCGAGGCGTCAAAGGGTCCGGACGTGCTCCAGTTGTTGGACCAATTGCCGCCCAAGCCGGCGCGAGGTCGTTTTGCTCCTTAAGCTTTCAACGACGCCATCGCCATCCGCTCCACCTGCTATGCCCGCCCTCGGTTCGTAGTCGAGATGCTTTATCGTCTGCTACCAGACCGAGTGGAGGCGGGAATCAGGACAATCGGGGGGCGGGCATGTCGCGGCCGGCTCGGCGCAGAATAAGGCCCGTGGCTCGGCCGTCGGGGCCAGTTTCAAAGGTAATCTGGTTGTCAGCCACCCTAGCGAAGAAGTTCTTCTCACCTTCGGCAAACAGTTCAAACTTAGGCAGGATGATGGGCTGGCCGGCGGCCTGTGCCGGGATCTGTGCGGAGCCCTGTGCGAAGAGGCGGTCGCCGTCGCGGGTGATTTCGAAAATGAGGTTCGGCGTCACTTGATAGCGCCCGGTGTAGTTATCGAGGAGCTTAGGATCAATAGGAATCTCGGTGCGCTGCTTTGGAGGCTCGATATTGGCGAGTGGCCACTTCGGGTCCAGGAGATGAATACCGATGTCAAAGCCACCGATGAGAGTAGAAGCATTGGACAGTACAACGACCCCGATGCGCTCTTTAGGATCGTATCCGACCCATGAGCGGAAGCCTCCGGTGCCTCCGTCATGAGCGGCGATCTCCCTGTCGTGAGGTGACATGATGATCCACCCCAAACCGATCTCGCCCTTTCCTTGGCCAGTGGGACGGCGAACTTCGAACATGGCTTTCATGGCGGGTGCGAGAGGCGATTCCTTGTAGCCGAGGAAGGCTTCCAGGAACGTCAGCATGTCATTGGCGGAGGAGCGCAGTGCGCCCGCACCGGCAAGCGTGGGAAGGTCCCAGTTGGCTGTGGGCGCGAGCATCGCGGTGTGACCGGTAGCCATGCGCTGCTTCATGGAGCCCGAAAGCGTAATACCCGTGTCCGGCATGTTGAGCGGTCGCGTGATGCGGGTTCCGATCAAGCTCTCATAATCCGTTCCGGCGCGATTCGCGAGAAGGTGGCCGAGCAGCCCCCCGCCCAAGTTTGAATATTCGAATTCGGAACCCCCGGGATTAGAACCAGGGTCGCGCGGCAGCTCATAGCCGGAAAGGAACTGGTACAAATCGTCCACGCTGTAGTCGGCGTAAGGATTGCGTAGGTCCTTCGGCTTAAAGTTGCTGGGGAGGCGTGGGAGCCCGGAGGTGTGCGTGGAAAGATCGAGCAGCGTAATGGATTTGCCGTTCCGCTCAGGCATCTTGACATTTTCGGGAAGATATTTGGCCGCCGGATCGTCGAGGGTGACCTCTTTGCGGTTCACCATGTCCGCCAATAGTAGCGAAGTGAAGACCTTGGTGACGGATCCTATTTCGAAGATCGTATCCCCATCGAGCGTACGTGGATCGTCCGTGGCGAGGTTGCCATAGGCGACGACGCGGCGGCCGGCAGGTTCGATGACACCCACGACAATGCCGACCGCTTGCTTCTGTTGATCAATGCGTTTGACGAGGATCTCGCGGATTTCGTCGGAGCCAAGAACTGTAAGTGGTTGGAAGATATTCGGATTCATAAATTTGAAAATAGACTCTACACGTGTCCTCACAAAAGACCAAAGGTCATTTGAGGAGACACACTTCGGCTATCGTGCCGAACTTTGTTTAGAGGGTTGGCCTAGCGAGGACGGGCGGAAAGCAGGCAATCCTGAAGCGCGCCGATCATCGCTTTATTGAGCTGATTGAATTCGTATCGCATAACGGACATACCTCCTTTCCTTAGGCTCAGTTGAGGACTCATGAATAATATCATGAGTGCGCGGAAAACTGCAAGAGTTTTTTAAATCGCCGAGAAGCTCTTTCAGCCGCGCATGTCCCGGCCGCTCACGTGGCTTTGGAGTGATCGCCACCTCTATCGGAATTTTACCTGGCATGATATAGCTCACGAAAGGTAGAGGGCCGTGCCGACCGGCAAAAACGATCAAACCGAACTTCTCGCCCGCAAGCTCGCCGAGCTCACGGGGGAAACCCTAACGGAAGCCGTTCGGACCGCGGTCGCGGAGAGGAACGCCACCACGAATCGGGAGTGCCGGCGCGATGACCCCGAAGCGATAACATTGGACACGTCCGCGGTTCTTGCCATCCTTACGGCTCGTACCGCCTTCCGGCGTTTTGGAAAGGGCCGTCACGCCGCGGGACTTGACTTTGGAGACTGCGCGTCCTACGCGCTCGCGCAGTGGTCCGGCGAGCCGCTCTTGTTCAAGGGGACGGATTTCGCGGCCACCGACGTTGCGCGTGCGCGGCCGCGCGGCTGATTTCTTTAATTCTACTTCTGCCGGTAGAGCGACACGAATTGCCGGAGTTCGGCTTCGTTGAGATCGGAGACCGCCCAAAACGTCATGCCATTGCTGGACCAGTTCTGCAGGTGGTAGCCATTGAGAGTTTGTGTGGCTTCGGCCGTCGATGCCGCCGACGGCCATGTGAACAGGTTAATGGTGTGCTTGTCACGGCCGTAGATCAAGGCCGCCGCGGGGTGGCCTTCGATATACTCCAGACGTCCTCCCAGCAGAGGAAAGCCTTCCAGGAATTTGACGTCCGGGGCAAAGTCGGTCTTGCCGTCGAACCAGGGTTTGACGGTGTGCTGATCGGACGACGGAACATCCAGAAGATGCGTTCCCGCCAGCGATCGTACGTGCGCCGAGAGCACATTGCCGGCCAAGAGCCGCTCGGGGTCGACGCGGGACCTGAGCATCGCGACGTTCCATGCCGTCGAGGCGACCAGCAGCAGAGACGCGGCGATGGCCAGCCAACGCCACTGCGATGCCGTCGGGGCGCGTTGGGGCAAGGCCTCATCGCGCAGGCTCTCTTGAATCAAGCTTTGCCGAATTCTCTGCTCCAGGCCGGGCGGAGCTTCGTAGTAGCGGGCGTGCGTTTGCATGATACAGGATGGGCAGGAGAGCAGATGCTGTGCCAGCGCCGGGTCGTTGGTTTCCCTCAAGACTCGGGCCGTTTCGCAGTTCATGAAAGTGCTCCAGCCAGACATTCCTGCAGACGCTTGCGAGCGCGAGCCAGGCGCGACATCACCGTGCCGACCGGCACATGCGCGATCTCCGAGATTTCCTTGTAGGACAATTCTTCCAGCTCCCGCAGGATGATCGCCTCGCGAAATTCGAGAGGCAATGCTTCCAGGCATTCCTGGAGGGAGCCGAGGGCCGCCCGGTTGATCAACGCGGATTCGGCATCCGGAGATTCGTCCGGGGCGCCGTGCATCTGTTCATCGAATTCTTCCACGGGCTGGTTCCCGCGTTTTCGAAGCCAGGTAAAGCAGGTATTGCGAACCACCGCCAGCAGCCAGGCTCGGCCGTCCTCGCCTTGGAAGGTGTCAAACGAACGGAACGCTCGTAGGTAAGCTTCCTGCGTCATATCCTCGGCATCGTGGGCGTTGCGCGTCAGCCAGCGGGCGAGGTTGTAGGCCGCGTTCAGGTGAGGTAGGACGGTTTGTTCAAAAAGAGCCAGTCTCCTGGCCGGGTCCATAGCGGTTCTTTCGGGCTTCGTTACTCGCCGTGCGGCGATTGGTGCGAACGCAGTCATTGTTACATATACAGAGACTCACCCGCGGTCCGGTTTATTCCCGGTCATTGTCGATTTCTTTAGGGCGCGCCGTTGGGCCTTGGTCCATTCGTAGATGGCCTGGATTTCCAAGTCGGAAAGACGGGCTTCCGGATGCAGCAGAACGTACCGCGGCAGCGGCATTTGATGGTTTCGGACCTCGGCTCCGATGCGCGCCAGCAGGTCCTGTTTTTGCTCGGCCGAATACGTGTCCCAACGGGAAAGGTCCATGTGTTCGCGGGCATCGGCTACATCGTGTTCCACGGCCCATGACACTGGGGGCAGGTAGCTGTACAAAGGCCACTGGGTCCGCTGGGAATGGCAGTTCTGGCACGCTCTTTCCAGCAGCGAACGCACACCGGTGTTGTCCCCTTCGACGCCATCCAGCAAGGCTTCAGAGTGTTGCTGCTTCACCGGCCCGAAGGGATGCACAAAGGGCAAGCTCAGTATGGAAACGGCGGCCAGAAAATAAAGTTGTTGTCTCACGTATTCCAGTACTGCCAAAGAACGGAATTATTCCTCGGGAATAAAATCGCCTGGGACGCAGTCAAGCCGGATGGAGGCATTATGACTGACTTTCTGAAGAAAGCGCTGGACTCCGACGGTATTGACCGGCGAGGATTCCTGCGCTGTATGGCGTGGGCGGGTTCCGGGGTCGTATGGACGGTCGCGGGCGGCGTGCCCACGTCAAAATTGCTTGGCCAAACCGTCGAGCAAGAGGGCTTTCAATTCGTGCAGATTAGCGATAGCCACATTGGGTTCAACAAACCGGCCAATGCCGATGTGAACGCTACGCTACAAATCGCCCTGGACAAGATCAACTCGTTGCCGCAGGCGCCGGACTTCCTGATTCATACGGGAGATCTGACGCACCTGGCCAAGCCGGCGGAGTTCGATACGCTGGGCCGGCTCCTGCAAGGCGCAAAAACAAAACAAGTGTTTTACGTTCCCGGCGAACACGATAATGCCACCGATGATGGCAAGGAATACCTGGCGCGTTATGGCAAGGGAACCAAGGGAACCGGCTGGCATAGCTTCGATCATAAGGGCGTGCATTTCGTCGGCCTGGTGAATTCGGCCGCGCTGGAAGGCATGGGCAAATTGGGAGCCGATCAATTGGCCTGGTTGAAGGACGACTTAGCCGGCCGTTCGGCCAGCACGCCGATCGTTGTATTTGCGCACATTCCCTTGTGGAGCGTGTATCCGGAATGGGGCTGGGGCACCTCCGACAGCGAGGAGGCGTTGAGCTACGTCAAGCGCTTCGGATCGGTCACGGTGTTGAACGGGCACATTCACCAGGCCATGCAGAAGGTGGAGGGCAACGTGAGATTCCACACGGCCATGTCGACGGCGTTCCCGCAACCGGCTCCCGGAAGCGCGCCGGCGCCTGGCCCGATGAAGGTGCCTGACGAGAGGCTCCGCGGAGTCCTCGGCATCCGCCAGGTCGAGTTCGTGGCGAGTCCGCAGCATCTCGCGGTTATCGATTCGACCTTGGAGTGACCCGATGCTCACGAAAATACTGTGCACCGCGCTGGCCAGCGGAGCGATCCTGCTGGCCTTCGGTGCGCCAACGAAAGAAGAGCGCGGCAAGGACCTGTTCGCGCGGCGTTGCAGCGGCTGCCACGCTCTCGACTTGATTAAGGAAGGGCCGCCGCTGCGTGCCGTTTACGGACGGAAAGCGGCCAGCGCGCCGGGGTTTGTTTATTCCGAGGCATTGAAGCGCGCGGCCATCCGCTGGGATGAATCAACCCTGGAACGCTGGCTGACCAATCCCGATGCGTTGGCTCCGGACACCGATATGGAGTTCCGTCTGGGCGATGGCGAAGAGAGGAAAGCCGTGATCGCGTACTTGAAGGCCTTGGGAGCTCAGTGACTCAGCGCTTGAAGATGCACTGAAGTGAGGTGTTGTCCTCGGGTAGTGTGGCGTCGTACAGACGAACGTCTATTAGGACGCCTATGTTGACCAAGTACGGCCATAGGCGCGGGTCTAACCAGACGAGCGGTGTCTCGCGCGCCATGTATTGGTCACCGTCCGGGGTGGGCTTTAGACGAATGTAATCGATACGTGCGACAGCCGCTTTCGGGATCTCCGAAGCTCCGGCGGGCCCCTTGAGGGTGATGCCAATGTCGGACGAACTGGCGATCTCGCCCTTGGTAGACACCCCAGATTTGAGCGTGATCTTAATGTATTCGTGCAGGTAGAGTTTCCGAATGCTTTGGACATCCTCCCAAGAACTCCGGGAACTGTACAGGATTTGATCGTCTCTCACTTGGATAACGGCCGGCCTGGCGACTTTGCCGACTACTACGCGGGAGCCATTTTCGCTGAGGACTACGACCAAGGAATCCGGATTCACCGTCCGAATTCGAAGCTGCCGGCAGGTGCCGTCGTTGAGAATGAACCTATACCGGTTGCTGTGGTTGATATGATCCAGGTTCGTCCATCCCGAGTCCTCGCCTGCCAACGGCCAAGCCATTACGAGGAGTGCCGTGAGTGCCGTGCCAAGGATGATCGTTCGCAACCGTTGTGTCGTCACATTTACAGGCCGCAAGTCCAGTCTATCCGACTCCGCTGAGGGCACGGCTCCCGACTTGATAACCTGCAGGAATTGCGTGTGCCGATAAATCCGCTCTTATGTAAAGGACGGAGCCGCCCGCCTCAACCCTCTTTATTGATTATGGGGCCAAATTTCAGCCTACGCGTAGATCCCGCGTAATTTGATCGCGAACGCCACCCGGTCCAGCGCCAGCATATACGCCGCCGTCCGATTGTGAACACCGTGCTTTTCGGCGTAAGCGGTCACGTCTCGGAAGCTGTCCACCATGATCTCTCCCAGCCGCTCATTCACCAGTTGTTCGTTCCAGAAGTAGCCCTGGCGGTCCTGCACCCATTCGAAGTACGACACGGTGACGCCGCCGGCGTTGGCCAGAATATCCGGAATGACGAAGATGCCTTTGGAGGCCAGGATCGGGTCGGCGAAGTGCGTGGTCGGCCCGTTGGCGCCTTCGCACAGGATCTTGCAGCGCAAGCGGGCGGCGTTGTGCGAGGTGATCACATTCTCCTTGGCCGCCGGCAGCAGCACGTCGGTTTCGAGAAACATGGCCTCTTCGCGATCGATATTTTCCGCACCCGCGAAATCCACAATGGAGCCGGTTTCTTTGCGATGCGCGCTCAGCGCCGCGATATCGAGGCCCGCGGCGTTGTATACCGCGCCGTCATATTCCACGATAGCGACGATCTTATATCCCGCCTTCGCCATCAGCTTTGCCGCCATGCCTCCCACGTTGCCGAAGCCCTGGATCACCACGCGCGTCTTCGCCCGTTCCATGCCGAAGCGGGTCAGAGCCTGATCGGCGACCAGCATGCATCCGCGGCCGGTGGCTTCGCTGCGCCCCCGCGATCCGCCCAGGTCGATGGGCTTGCCCGTGACCACGGCGGTCTGGGTGTGGCGGGCGTGCATCGAGTAGGTGTCCATGATCCAGGCCATGGTCTGCTCATTCGTGTTCATGTCGGGCGCGGGGACGTCGATCTCCGGACCGATGAATTCGAACAATTCGGCGGTGTAGCGGCGGGTGATGCGCTCCAGCTCTCCGGGCGAGAGCAGATTGGGATCGCAGATCACGCCGCCCTTGCCGCCGCCGAACGGGATGTTCACCACCGCGCATTTCCAAGTCATCCAACTCGCCAGCGCGCGGACTTCATCCAGCGAGACGTCGGGGGCATAACGAATCCCGCCCTTGGCCGGACCGCGCGCGATGGAGTGCTGCACGCGATAACCCGTGAAGACTTCCAGGCGCCCGTCGTCGAGCGCCACCGGGATGTGCACAGTGACCTCGCGCGCGGACGAGCGCAGCACCTTCTGCATGCCTTCATCCAGACCCAGGCGCTCGGCGGCCTCGTCGAAACGCGCTTCGGCCGAGAGCAGCGGGTTAAACTCTGCGTCCGCTGTCTGCGGAATGACGCTCGGAATGGATTCGGTGACCATGAGAAGCGAAATCCTCCGCACCCATTATGGAACACCGGCCGGGTCTTTGATCGGAGAGCTATGATCGATTTGTGGGGCGAATCCTGATCGCGCTGGGAGTGCTGCTGATCGTGGCCGGGCTGCTGGTCACGCTCGGCGAGCGTTTGCCGCTACGATTGGGCCGCTTGCCCGGCGACATCGTCATCCGAGGCAAGCACGGTGCGTTCTACTTCCCCATCGTGACGTGCATCCTGATCAGTGTGGCTCTGTCGCTGCTCCTCCGTCTGCTGCGCCGTTAAATGCAGCCGGCTTCAGTGCGTCCGGCGTGGCCCGGCGGCCCTTCGGTACGCCGTCGCCAAACGAGCCAGCGCTTGATCTATGTCGTGTTCATTTTTCAACTAGAATCCCCGCCACTTTTCGCCTTCCCTCCGGTGTGCGCCGTCTGCCAGTTTGTACGAGATCGATCGAGGGTCTCGAAGAGCCCGCTTGTGCGGAAGCATCGCGAATACCGCAGCCCCTCGATAGAAGGCGCGCAGGCCGAACATCGAGCGCGCCTTGACATCCGGCCAGCGAAGGAGTTCCTGCGCAAGAAGCGCGCACATGTGCGCCATCTCCTCGGAGACAGGCACTAATCTTGGCCGTTTCCCCGCCGCCGCTTTAGCCAAGCGAAGTTCACCCGCTACGGGTTGTGCGGGCAAGGTTCTCGGCACGCCGTTAATTTGCGGAGGGCTTTTCCACCTTGTCGATGACCATGACGTCGGCGGCCGCTTTGGTGGATTCCAGCTTCAACCCCAGTTGCTGCTGGAATGCGGTGAACAGATCCGGAGGCGCATCGGCATTGTCGGTTGCGGCGGTGCCGGGCGGAGGCGGCCCGAAGCCAGCCATCTGACTCGCATCGGGCGTAAACTTCAGGATGAAATCGTACCTATCGGTGAGTCCCGTTTGATCCACCACCGGCTTATCCAGGAGCGAGCCCTGCAACACGCTGGCGACTTCCCCCAGCGTCGCGTTCCTGACATTGAAGCTCATTCCCGAGGGCGCTCTTCCGAAACCCAGTCCAGGAAGGCTGTTCGGATCGGCTTGGCTCTTGGTAATCTTTACTCCCGCTTTTATAGGCGTGATCGCGTACACAGAGAGCTCTTTCTTTTCTTGATGGAATTTGAGCTGGAAGCGATCCACCACCAGTTTCTGAATCATGATCTTGAGCTGATCGACACTGGGCTGGCCGGGCGACTCGGGCCGTCCAGTGATGTCGTACTTATCCGATTCGGCCCAGGCCGGCAGACCGATGACTTGCCGGGCGTGAAGGTTGTAGGCCATGGTGATGAGATCGCTCAGACTCGTATTGATGGTGAGAACATCCGGGCCTCTGACCGTGAATCCTTTGCCCTGCCGGCCAGGTTCGCTCGGCTTGATGGTGGCCACTTCAAAAGCCGGATTGGCATTTGCTGCCATCCGCACCGGCGGTGGTGGAGCATCCGGAATCGTCCACGCGGTCTCGGGTGTGGCGCGCGTCAGATTCAGCGGCAGCGGTGCGCCTTGTGTCCAGGCGCCTGTGATCGAGTTCCCGTCCCCACTCAGCTTTCCGTCATAACCGCCCACCCCCGCGATCGCCATTTTTATGGTCGAGCCGTCTTTCGTGACGGTGTTGATGGGTATTTGCGCTTTTTGGTCGATGCTGTACATCGTAGCCTTCAGCTTGTCGTCTTCCAACGAAATCTTGAAAACGATCCGCAGTTTTTGCGGACCTGCATCCAATGTGCCCTGCCAGGAGCCGGTTATATTTTGGGCCTGCAACGCGCTTCCCGGCAATGCGGCGAGAGCGAAAATCCACGGCATCAACTTCTTCATAGGCGACCTATCTCCATTTGGTTTCTATCTTAACTGAAACATTCCCTATTCGTGTGATACGATCACCGCACCGGCTATGGCTCCGCGGCACTCAGCGGTCGTCCGCATCACCCACTGGATCGCGACGCTCGGCTTCTTCGGTCTGCTGGTCAGCGGCATCGCGATTCTTCTGGCTCACCCGCGTTTATACTGGGGTGAAACGGGTAGCGTGGGAACGCCCTCTCTCATCGATTTGCCGCTCCCATTCGTGCTGGTGGGCCAATCCGGCTGGGGCCGGTATCTGCACTTTCTCGCCGCCTGGGTTTGCGTGCTCACCGGCTTGCTTTACGTATTCTCCGGCCTCCTCATGCGGCACTTCCGTAAAAACTTGCTGTCGGCGAGCGCCGCCTACAACCTCCTTCAGCGGATCGCCTACCTGGTGGTTGTTTTCGTTTTGTTTCCGCTGATGATCTGGACCGGCCTCGCCATGTCGCCCGCCATCGCGTCGGTTCTCCCCGCGCTGGTGACTGCCTTCGGCGGTCAACAATCCGCACGCACCATTCACTTCTTCATCACCATCGCTCTGATCCTTTTTGTCGCCGTCCACATCACGATGGTTTGCCGCGCCGGTTTCCGAACTCGCGTGGGAGCGATGATCACCGGCTACAGTGCCGCCGGAAAGGAGGGTGCATGAGAAACTTCCTCACTCGCCGTTCACTCATCACCACCGGATTGGCGACCGCGGCGGGAGCATCCGGCTTGGCAGCCGCGGCCCGGCTCGCGGACCGATACGGGCTGATCCCGCCCGATCACGGCGGCATTTACGGCGTCGGCGAAACCCTGACCTATGCGAGTCAGCGGCTCTTGATGTCGCACCATTCGCTCGCGCGCGAGTTCGACCGCAGCCAAATCTCGAGAGTCGCTCCGGTAAATGGCGATCCTCCTCAGAGGGAAAGCTATCGGCGCCTCCTGGCGGGAGGCTTCGCGGAGTGGCGGCTCACGGTTGACGGGCTGGTGGCCCGCCCGGCGGGTTTCTCGCTCGCGGAACTGAAGCGTTATCCCTCCCGCACCCAGATCACCCATCAAGCTTGTGAGGAGGGTTGGTCCTTCATCGCCGAATGGACCGGTGTTCCTCTTGCCGATATTTTGAATTTGGTGGGCGTCCTCCCGCAGGCCAGGTACGTCGTCTTCTTTCCCTTCGACGAATCCTGGGACAGCCTGGATATGCCCGACGCATGGCATCCGCAGACACTGCTTGCCTATGCGATGAACGGGCAGGAGCTTCCCACGCCCCACGGCGCTCCGGTTCGCCTGCGCGTCCCCCGCCAGCTTGGTTATAAGAGCGTGAAGTATCTCTCGCGCATCACCGTCACGGACACGCTGAAAAACATCGGCGAAGGCTTGGGCTCCGAGTCTCCGGAAATCGGCTATTCCTGGTACGCGGGCATCTGAGGCAAAAAGCCGGCCTTTTGCCGGCTAGCGCAACAGACCCAGGCGATCCAAGGGCCAGTACACGAAGACGGCTTTTCCGTAAATGTAGCCGCGCTTGACCGTGCCCCAACTGCGGCTGTCGTTGGAGGAGTTGCGATGGTCGCCCAGCACGTAGTAGCAATCCGGATCGACTTTGATCTCCGGGTAGCTGTTCTCGTCGCGCATTTCCTGGGGGACGTAGGGCTCCGCAAGCGCCTTGCCGTTGACGATCACTCTGCCGTGGTCGATGATCACGCGATCGCCCGGCATCCCGATCACGCGCTTGATATAGGATTTGCTGAGGTCGCCGGGAAACTGGAACACCACGGTATCGCCGCGCTCGATGTCGGAGAAGCGGTACACGAATTTGTTGATGAAGATGCGTTCCTCGTTGACCAGGCTGGGCATCATGCTGGTGCCCTCCACGCGGACCGGCTGATACAGGAACAGGATGATGACGATCGCGATCACGACGCTGAGCGTGAGGTCGCGCAGCCAGGAGAAAGCCGCTCGAGTGGCCGAGGGCTCGGGCGGCGTCGCCGGTGCGGCAGCGGTCGCGGGGTCGCCAATCTCCATATCCATATGATAGACGGCTGGAGCGGAAGAGTGTCAGTGAACTGCTATGATTTGGGCGGAGGATTCAAGCATGGCTCTTTCAGCGAGAAATCAGCTTCCCGGCAAGATCAAGGAAATTCACCTGGGCGAAATCATGGCCCATGTCGTCGTGAAGGTGGGCAGCAGCCTGATCGAGAGCGTCATCACCCGCTCTAGCGCCGAAGAGCTGGGACTGAAGAAGGGCGATTCCGTCCGTGTCGTCGTCAAATCGACGGAAGTGATGATCCAGAAGGACTAGAGCACAACGGACAAAACCGCATCCGAATACAAGCTATTTGGGCGTGAGCTTCATCAGCGAGTTTGCGTCGGTGAGGATATAGACCGCTCCCTCGGGCCCCATGCGCACGTCGCGAATGCGGTTGCGCTGGTCCATCAGCAGCGGCTCCTCGCCGATCACCTTTTTCCCGTCCAGGTGCAACCGGTCGAGCATCTGGCCGCCCAGAGCCCCTACAAAGATGCTGTTCTTCCATTCGGGAAATTGATTGCCCGTATAGAAAGCCAGGCCTGACGGCGCGATGACCGGGTCCCAGTAATACAGCGGCTGCTCCGTGCCGGGCGCTTCCGTGATTCCCGCGCCGATCGTGTTGCCGGGATAGTCGATGCCGTGAACGTATACCGGCCAGCCATAGTTCTTGCCGGCCTGCGGCTGAAGTAGCTTATCGCCGCCGCGCGGGCCGTGCTCGGTCTCCCACAGTTCGCCCGTTTCCGGATTGATGGTCAGACCTTCCTCGCTGCGATGGCCATAAGACCAGATTTCCGGCGCTGCCCCGGCCTTCCCGATGAACGGATTGCCGGGAGCAGGCTTGCCGTCGGGAGTAATGTGCAGGATTTTGCCGATGGTGTTATCCAGCTTCTGTGCCTCGTCCCACGGCGGCGAGCCGGCACCGTCGCCGACGGTCATGAAAATGTTGCCATCGCGGCCGATGGCGATGCGTCCACCCCGGTTCGCCCCATGCATCCGCGCGTTGACGGCCGTGGCGCGAAAGACGACCGCGGCGCCGGTGATGGCTGTATCATCCGGGGCGAGCTTGGCGGTGGCTAGCACAATGCCGTCGTCGTCGCCCATATCCTCCATATAGCTGAAAAAGATGCGGCGATTCGACGCGAACTGCGGATCGAGCGCCAGATCCAGAAGGCCCACCTGTCCTTGGTAGTGGACCTTGGGAACGCCCATGAGCGGCTCGGACAGCGAGCCGTCCTTGGGATTGAAGGTCCGCATCGTCCCTGGCTTTTCGGTGATCAGAATCTTGCCGTCCGGGAGAAATGCGATGCTCCAGGGGTTATTGAGTTTGTCGGTGAGCAGAGTGACTTTGGGCGCAGCGGTCGGCTCATACGGCGCACGAGTCTGGCCCGGAAACGACGGGTGATCGTCTTTCTTCTCGGGCTCGCGCGTGTCGATCGGCTGGCCCTTCACCATTTGGAAGGCAGGGGGCGCGCCTCTGCCTCCGCCTTTACCCCCGCCTTTACCGCCGCCGCCGCCCCTGCCATTCGGAGGACCACCGCCCGGAGGCCCGCCCACCGGGGCCTGGGCCATGACCAGCACGGCACAGAGCACGACGATGCATGGGCCCGCTAATTGTGACAATCGCTGTCTCATGCGAAGTTCTCCGTTATCCCAAGTTTACTGTGGTGGCGCGTGGAAGCGGCCGACATACGCGGCCTTGCCGACGACGTGGCCATCCATCGCCTTCATCAAGTCCTCGCGCGTGGTGGTTGCCGGCAAGTCCAGCTTGGTGTCCAGCGCGTAGAACTCGAACACGTAGTGATGGAATGGACCGGGTCCCGCGCCGGGACCGAAGTAAGCTCCAGGCGCTCCGCCGCGAGCCGCGATGCCGGGGCCGTTCGTCGTCCCATCGGGTAGAACGCCCGCGCCCAGTCCTTCGGGCATCCCCGTGGCAGTGCCAGGTATGTTGAACGCGGACCAGTGCAGCGTATCGCTGGTGGTCTTGCCCGCGCCCACGTTCTCGATGTCGTGGAAAATCACTGCGTAGGTCATGAGTGTGGCCGGTGGCATGGCGGGCATAGTGCCCATCATCCAGTGGAACTCGAAGGCCGGGGACTTGTTATCGCCGCGGCCGGCAAAATGCATCGGAACTTCGCCGCCATCGGGCCACGCGCTCGAGGTGACCGTCAACACCGGGCCCGCGGGACCTCGGCCGCCACCGCCTTTCCCTCCTCCGCCCTTTGCGCCTCCTGGGGGCGCTTGCGCCATCACGATTGCGGACATGACGGCGATTGCCGTACATGCAGTTATCGAAAGTAGTTTATTGATCATAGGTCGAATCTCCTTTTTGTGTCTGGGCCTACTTGGCGATGCCGATCCGCTGGAAGGTGTTTCAGGTATCGTCCGTGACATCGCACAGCGCCATCCCAGCCGGTAAACCATCCGTGAGCCGCCGACCTTGTCCCTGGTCTTGTCGGTTGGGCAGGCATAATGAGCCATTTTAACACGTCGGAGCGAGTTTCCGAAGCATGCTCGCTTCCCGTATCGTCCCCCCGCCGTTTGACACCCTCCGGCTAATTCGGCTAACCTGAATACGCAGAGAACTTGCAGGGAGAAAGTCTGTCTTCATGAAAACCGCTATTCCTTCGGTCGAAACTTTGGTGCGCGAATGGCACCTGATCGACGCCGAAGGTGAAGTTTTGGGCCGGCTGGCAAGCAAAGCCGCGCTGGCGCTGATGGGCAAGAATAAGCCCACGTATACGCCGTTTCTCGATACCGGCGATCATGTGGTGGTGGTCAACGCCGCCAAGGTCCGGCTGACGGGCCGCAAGGAAGAGCAGAAGATTTATCGCCGCCACTCGGGTTATCCGGGCGGTCTCTCGGAGATCAAGGCGCGCACGGTACGCGAGACGCGGCCGGTTCGTATGGTCGAGGAAGCCATCCAGGGGATGCTTCCCAAAACCAAGCTCGGAAAACAGATGTACCGGAAGCTGCAAGTGTATGCGGGGCCCAAGCATCCGCATGAGGCGCAGAAGCCGGTGCAGATCGCGGTTTCAGGCAAGGAGAACTAACGCAAGTGGCATTGGTACAGCATCTTGGAACGGGCCGCCGCAAGCGCGCGACGGCCAGAGTGTTCCTGCGGCCGGGCAAGGGCGAGATTACGGTAAACGGGAGAACCTTCGAGAACTATTTCCCGAGCGAAGCTTCGCGAGCCATCGTGAGGCAGCCGCTGTTGGCCACCGAGACCGCCGACAAATTCGACATTTTGATCAACACAGAGGGCGGCGGCCCTTCGGGCCAAGCCGGAGCCGCCAAGTTGGGAATCGCGCGGGCGCTGCTGGAGTTCAACATCGAGCTGCGCGCCAAACTGAAGGAACTGGGCATGCTTCGCCGGGACGCCCGCGAGCACGAGCGCAAAAAGTACGGACAAAAGGGCGCCCGCAAACGCTTCCAGTTCTCCAAACGCTAGCCTTGGGCTCCGATCTCCAGCGATGTTTTTCGGACATGGGCCTTTTTGGACAGGTCTTCCTTGGGACAGGCTGGCGCCTGCCCCCGCCTTTTCACCTCCGAGTGAGCAAATCCCGCCTTGGGCCGCGACTCGGATTCTAAAAACCACGGTGATTCTCGAACCACTGTAAGGAGGTTATTTGCCGTCCATTAGTATGAAGGAATTGCTCGAAGCCGGCGTTCACTTCGGGCACCAGACCAGGCGCTGGAATCCAAGGATGAAAGACTACATCTTTGGCGAACGTAATGGCATTTACATCATCGACCTGCAAAAAACGCTGAAGCTGTTCAAGGACGCCATGCGTTACGTGGGCGAAATGGCCGCGCAGGGTAAGACCGTGCTGTTTGTCGGCACCAAGCGGCAGGCGCAGGAAGCTGTGGCTGAAGAGGCCACTCGCTGCCAGCAGTATTACGTGAACCAGCGCTGGCTGGGCGGATTGCTCACCAATATGACCACGGTGCAGAAATCCATCAAGCGCTTGAAGGAGCTCGACGCCATGGCCGCCGAGGGCAACTGGGACGGCCGCGCCAAAAAAGAAGTGGTCCGGCTGGAGCGGGAGCGCAAGCACCTGAACCAGAACCTGGCGGGCATCAAGGACATGAACGGCCTGCCGGACATCCTGTTCGTGATCGACTCCAACAAAGAGGCGATCGCCGTGGATGAAGCGCGCAAGCTGGGCATTCCGGTGGTGGCGGTGGTGGACACCAACTGCGACCCCGACAAAGTGGACTACGTCATTCCCGGCAACGACGATGCGCTGCGCGCCATCCGGCTGTTCACCACCAAGATTTCCGACGCGGTGGTGGAGGGACGGCAACTGGCCAGCGAGCAGGACTTTGCGCCCGAGAAGATCATCAGCGAGGAGCCCGGCTCGGAAGAGATGCCCGATCTGGCGCAGTACGCGGACCTCAAGTACAATGAGCAGCTCATGGCGGAGAGCATGCCGGACGAGGATCTTCTGTCGACGCTTCCGCGCAAGGGCCCGTCCACGGAATCGGGGCCGGAAGGCTCGGCGCAATCCCTATAGCGCCGGCCCGTCCGTAGCGGGAAACGCAAAAACAATACGCGCGAGAGCGCGGGCAGAGGAACTATGGAGATCACCGCACAATTAGTGAAGCAGCTCCGCGACAAAACCGGGGCTGGAATGATGGAGTGCAAGGCGGCATTGGTGGAGGCCGGGGGCGACCTCGAAAAAGCCGAAGTCATCCTGCGCAAGAAGGGCATCGCCTCGGCCACCAAGAAGGCTTCGCGCTCAACCAAGCAGGGCGTCATCGGCACCTATATTCATCCGGGAGCGCAGTTGGGCGTCATCATCGAGGTCAATTGCGAGTCCGACTTCGTGGCGCGCACGGAAGACTTTCAGGAGCTGGTGCACGATCTGGCCATGCAGGTGGCCGCCGCCGATCCGCAGTTCCTGCGCAAGGAAGACGTGACCGATGCCGCCCTGGCGAAGGAGCGGGACATCCATCGCGCCCGCGCTTTGGGCGAGGGCAAACCCGAGAAAATGGTCGACAAGATCGTCGAGGGGCGCTTGAACAAGTACTACGAGGAGGTGTGTTTGTACGAGCAGCCTTTCATCAAGGAAAACACCACCACCGTCTCCGACCTGATCAAGTCCAAGATCGCCAAACTGGGCGAGAACATCACGGTGTCGCGATTCGTCCGCTTCAAAGTAGGCGACGCGGCGGCAAGTGAAACGCCTGCCGCCGAAACGCCGGCGGAATAGGCGGGTGATTCATGACCTCGCAAGGGTTCCAAGGTTTGTGGGGCGGACGCCCTCGTCCGCGTCGGACCCCCTGGTCCGGTTCCGGAACGCGACCAGGGGGTCGCGTGCGGGCCGGGGGGCCCGCCCCACTTTTTGCGTTACCCTGGACAAGGCGTGGCTAAATATCAGCGCATCCTGCTGAAGCTGAGCGGCGAGGTTCTCGCCGGCAACAACGCGTCCTTTGGAATCGACGCCGAAAAGGTCGCGGCTCTGGCCGAAGAAGTCGCGGAAGTGGCGCGGTCCGGCGTGCAGATCGGGATGGTGGTGGGCGGCGGGAACTTTTTCCGCGGCGTGGCGGCCGCGGCGCAGAATATGGACCGCGTGGCCGCCGATCACATGGGCATGCTGGCCACGGTGATCAACGCGATTGCGTTGCAGGACGCGCTGGAGAAAAGCGGCTTGCCCACGCGCGTGATGACCGCCATCGAGATGCATTCGGTGGCCGAGCCCTACATCCGCCGCCGGGCGATTCGGCATCTGGAAAAAGGCCGGCTGGTGATCTTCGCCGCGGGAACCTCCAATCCCTATTTTTCGACCGACACGGCGGCGACTCTGCGAGCCCTGGAGATTCACGCCCAAATAGTGGCCAAGGCCACGCGCGTCGACGGGGTCTACGACAAGGATCCGCTGACCAACACGGACGCGGTGCGGTTCGCCGAGATCGGCTACTCCGACGTGTTGGGCCGGAACCTGAGGGTGATGGACGCCTCCGCCGTGGCTATGTGCCGCGACAACCATCTGCCCATCATGGTCTTTAATTTAAACGTGCGAGGCAATATAATGCGTATGGCGATGGGGGAGCCGATCGGGACGTTGATTCATTGACCCCTGAACGATTCGACAAGAGAAGAGCGATGAACACTGAACAACCAATTGCAGGAAATTTCAAGAGTGTGAAAGAGGTTGAGGCCAGCGCCAAGGCGCGCATGGACAAGGCGGTGACCGATTTGCAGCACGAGATGTCGAGCATCCGCACCGGCCGAGCCTCGGTGAGCATCTTCGACACGCTGAAAGTCGATTACTACGGAACGCCCACGCCGATCAACCAGGTCGCGAACCTGCACGTGCCAGAGCCTTCACTGATTACCATTCAGCCCTGGGACGTGTCGCAGATCGGGGCCATCGAAAAGGCCATCCGGATTTCCGACCTGGGCCTGAATCCCAGCAACGACGGAAAAATTATTCGCGTGCCGATTCCGGCGCTGACCGAGGAGCGGCGCAAGGACATCGTCAAGCGGCTGCACCACGTGGCCGAGGATCATCGCGTGGCGCTGCGCAACATCCGCCGCGACGCCAATGAGCACCTCAAGAAACTGCTGAAGGACAAGGCCATCAGCGAAGACGATGAGCGTAAGGCACTTGACGGCGTGCAGAAGATGACCGACGGCTATATTGGTCGCGTGGACACGGCGTCCAAGACCAAAGAAAAAGAAATCATGGAGATTAAGTAGGCGCCTCCGGCGCTTTTGCGCTTTTGCTCCAGCGCTTTTGCTCCGGCTGAGCGGCGCCCCCGCCGCGGCGCCCGAATTGATGCGATTTTCTTCTTTCCAGCTCCTTTTGTTCTTTCGAAAGGCCTCTCGCCGCACTTGACTACCCGCAAGGGGACGGGACCGCTCAATACAACCCTCGAACGGCAGAGACTCATCGATTGACGATGGCGTGAGTTTCCTAGGACTGCAACGCCCACGTGGCCGGGAGCCGATGAGGGACCCGGACTCTTACGACTAGAGCTTACAGCACGTTTCGAAAAGTAGGCCTCGAGAAAAAGCGGTAAGTTGCTGAGGCATCGGCAAATCTAGTTGCGCGATTTGGGGACACGGCTCGGCGCTGCGCCTTGGTTTTGCTGTAAAATCGTTCAAACCGCATGAGTTTGACATGTCTTTAACAGCGGGCTCGAAACTCGGCCCGTATGAAGTCCTCGCCATGATCGGCAAAGGCGGGATGGGCGAGGTGTATCGCGCGCACGACCCGCGCACGGGCCGCGACGTGGCCATCAAGGTCTCGGCCGAGCGCTTCAGCGAGCGCTTCGACCGCGAAGTCCGGGCCGTGGCCGCGTTGAATCATTCCAATATCTGCACGCTCTACGACGTCGGTCCCAACTACCTGGTGATGGAGCTGGTGGAGGGCGAATCTCTGGATGCTCTGATAAAGCCGGGTCCCTTGCCGCTCGCCACGGCCATGAACTATGCGCGCCAGATCGCGGCCGCGCTCGAAGAGGCGCACGAGAAGGGCGTCGTTCATCGCGATCTGAAGCCGGGCAACATCAAGATCAAGCCGGACGGCACGGTGAAGGTGCTGGATTTCGGGTTGGCGAAAGTCCCGGCGGCCGAGGCCGGCCCCCCATCGGCGAACTCCCCCACGCTCACTATGAGCATGACACAGGCGGGAGTGATTCTGGGCACCGCGGCTTACATGAGTCCCGAGCAGGCTCGCGGGAAGAAGGTGGACCGGAGAGCCGACATCTGGGCCTTCGGCGTGGTGCTGTATGAGATGCTCACGGGCGAACAGCTCTTTCAGGGCGAGACGGTGGCCGACACACTGATCGAGGTCGCCACCAAGCAGCCGGCTTGGGAGAAGGCGCCGACGAGTTTGCTGCCGCTGCTGCAAAAATGTCTGGAGAAGGATCCGAAGAAGCGGCTGAGGGATATCGGCGATCTGGATTTGTTGATGGTGGAAGCGCCGCCAACCGCTCCCTCTGGCCGCGGCTCGGAAGCGACAAGCAGCGGAAAATGGGCGGCATGGGGCGTCGCGGCGCTTGGGGTGGTAGCGGCGTCCGCGCTTGCGGCGATCCACTTCCGCGAGCCGGCGCAGCCCGCGCCGGAGCTAAGCCGCTTCCAAATCCCCGCGCCCGAAAAAAGCGCCTTCAACAACGCGCTGCTCCTCTCGCCCGACGGCCGCAAGCTGGCCTTCGTGACCAGCGGCGAGGGCGGCAATCGACTCTGGGTCCGATCGCTCGATACGCTGCAAGCGCGCGTCGTGGCCCCGTGGGGCCAAAACCCGGGTCCGTTCTGGTCGCCCGACAGCCGCTTCATCGTGTATCAGGAGAATGGAAAGCTAAAGAAGGTGGACGTTTCGGGCGGACCTCCCATCAGCTTGTGCGATGCGCCCCTCGCATTCGGCGGCGGCGCATGGAGTCCCGCCGGCGTCATCGTCTTTGGCGACCGCGCGGGGCGGCTGATGCAGGTTCCGGCGGCGGGCGGAGTTCCCGCTCCGCTTACGAATCTGGACACGGCAAGGCAGGAGACTGCGCACGGATTTCCTTCCTTCCTGCCGGAAGGCCGCCATTTCGTGTATCTGCGCCAGTCCAGCGAGGCGGAGAAGACCGGCATTTACATTGGCTCGATTGATGCGAAGCCAGAGCAGCAGGACACGCGCCTGCTGCTGGCCACTTCGCAAGCCGCGGTTTATACTCCCGCGCCCGACCCGCGCGAGGCCACGAAAGGGCTGGGATTTCTGTTGTTCCTGCGCGACGGCACGCTCATGGCGCAGCCCTTCGACGCCCGCAAGCTGGCGCTGGCGGGCGAGCCGGTTCCCATTGCCGAGCAGGTGGGGTCTGTGCCGTATGGCTATGGCCACTTCACCGCCTCCGATACGGGCGCTTTGGCATACCGCGTCGGCGGGGGCAGCGCGCCGATTTCGCAGCTTACCTGGCTCGACCGGCAGGGGAAAGTTGTGGGCACAGCGGGACAGCCCGGCCCGTATAACTCGCTGGCGATTGCTCCCGATGGCGCCCGGATCGCCGTGGAGCGGGCGGAGCCGAAGGGAGGCGACCTGTGGTTGATCGAGTCGGTCGCCGGCGGGAAAAGCGAGCGCTTCACCTTCGATCCCGGCACGGAGACGGCTCCGGTTTGGTCCCCGGATGGGAGCCGGATCATGTACGCTTCCAGCCACGACGGCGGGTTGAACCTATATCAGAAACTCTCCAACGGGGCCGGCAACGAGGAGCCTTTCTTCAAGTCGTCCGAGCAGAAGTATCCCAGCGACTGGTCTCGCGACGGCCACACGCTGATCTATACCGCCGTCGATCCGAAAACACAGCCCGACATCTTGTCCGTTCCCGTTGAGGGCGACGTTGGTTCGCGAAAACCCACGGTGTTTCTCAGCACGCAATTCAACGAGATGCGAGGCAAGCTGTCGCCGGACGGCCGGTGGCTCGCGTATCAGTCCAACGAGTCGGGCAAGAATGAAATTTACGTGCAGCCCTTCCCCGTCTCGGCGGATCGGGCCGGCAAGCACTTGATCTCGAATGGAGGAGGAGGTGAGCCGATTTGGGGGCGAGACGGCAAAGAGCTGTTCTATGTGAATCAAAACAAAATCATGGCCGCTGAGGTGAGCACGGGCGCCGTCTTCAAGGCCGCACCGGCCAAGCTGCTTTTTGAAACCAACCTCGGCGGGGTTAACGGAGCGGGATACCTGTACGACGTTACCGGCGACGGCCAGCGCTTCCTGGTCAAAGCGGCCGGCGGCGAGGGCGCGCAGGAGCCGATTACGCTGGTGCTGAATTGGACCGCGGCTTTGAAGAAATGAACGCCGGAGACAAACTCGGACCCTACCAGATCGTCGCCATGATCGGCAAAGGCGGGATGGGCGAGGTGTACCGCGCGCACGACTCTGGCTCGCGGGAGTGAAGAAATGAGGTTGGCATGAGTTTGACACCGGGCTCGAAACTTGGTCCTTATGAAGTGCTGGCCTCGATTGGGGCGGGCGGGATGGGCGAGGTCTACCGCGCGCGCGATCCACGGGTGGGGCGCGACGTGGCCATCAAGGTCTCGGCCGAGCGCTTCAGCGAACGCTTCGAGCGCGAAGCTCGCGCGATCGCGTCGTTGAATCACGTCAACATCTGCACGCTCTACGACGTCGGACCCAACTATCTGGTGATGGAGCTGGTGGAAGGGCCCACGCTGGCCGAGCGCATTAAGCAGGGCGCCATTCCGTTGGAAGAGGCTCGCGCGATTGCGAAACAGATCGCGGCCGCGCTGGAAGCGGCGCACGACAAAGACGTGGTGCATCGCGATCTGAAGCCGGGCAACGTCAAGATCAAGCCGGACGGCACGGTGAAGGTGTTGGATTTCGGCCTGGCGAAATTGGGCGGAACGCCCGCCGCGCCTAGCCAGGATTCGCCTACCCTCAGCATGGCGGCAACGCAGGCGGGAGTGATCCTGGGCACGCTCGCCTATATGGCTCCGGAGCAGGCCAAGGGCAAGCCGGTGGACCAGCGCGCCGACATCTGGGCCTTCGGCGTGGTCTTGTTTGAGATGGTCACGGGCAAGCCTCTGTTCCACGGCGAATCGACCACGGAGATATTGGCGTCGGTGATCAAGGAGGAGCCGCAGTGGGAACGGGCTCCAGTGGAAGTGCGGCGGCTGCTGCGGCGGTGTCTGGAGAAAGATCCGCAGAAGCGCTTGCGGCACATCGGGGATGCGATGGCGCTGTGGGACGAGGCGCATGTGGGGCAGGTCTCCGACCTGCCGGCGCCGGTGCAGGCCAAAGGCCTGCTCTACAAGGTCGTCGCGGGGGTTTTGGGGCTCTCCACGGCGGGGCTGGCGTACCTCTATCTCCGGCCCACGCCCGCCCCGCCCGCGGAGGCGGTGCGTTTCGAGATCGTCCAGCCCGCGAGCCTCGCCTTCAGCGATAGCCTCGCCACCTCGCCGGATGGCCGCAAGCTGGCTTTCATTGCCACGTCCACGGGCGCAGGGCGTCAGGACCAGGTTTTTGTGCGATCGTTGGATGCGGTGGAAGCGCGGCCTCTGGCCGGAACGGAAGGAGCGGCAGGAGTTCCTTTCTGGTCGCCGGACAGCCGCTACATTGTATTTTGGGCTGGGGGCAAACTCCAGAAGATGGAGGCTTCCGGCAGTCCCGCGCAGACCCTGTGCAGTTTAGGGATATCGATCTGGGGAGGCTTCTGGACTCGCGACAACAGAATCGTTTTTGGGTCCAACACCGCTATCGGACTGTCGGTGGTGAACGCGGCCGGCGGAGCTGCCTCCCCACTCACCAGCTTGGCAAATGGCGAACAGCGGCACGGCTATCCGGCGCTGTTGCCGGACGGCCGTCACTTTGTGTATCTCCGGGCTGTGACTACTACCAACGGCGGCATCTACCTGGGATCTCTGGACGCGAAGCCCGATGAGCCAGCTTCGAAAAGGTTGCTGCCCGACGTATCCGCCGTTGCCTACGTGCCTTCCGCGGATTCAAGCGTACGGACACCGAAGGGCTACCTGCTCTTTGTCCGCGGGGGAACGCTGATGGCGCAGCCGTTCGACAACCAGAAGCTCGAAATGAGTGGTGAAGCCGTCCCCATCGCGGAACGGATCGGGTTGACTGGATTTTCAGCGTCCGATACGGGTGTTTTGTCCTACCGGAACGGAGTTGCGCTTCCGGGTCAGCAGTTCACCTGGTTCGATCGGGAAGGCAAAATCACGGGAATGGTGGGCGAGCCTGCGTTGCTCGCGGGGCTCAATTCCGCGCCGGCGCTTTCGCCGGACGAGAAGCGCGCCGCCTTCGCGGCGACCGATCCGCAATCCGGAAATACGGACATCTGGCTGTATGATTTCGCGCGCGGGACCACCACCCGCTTCACCTTCGATCCGGGGCAGGATGTAACACCGGTCTGGTCTCCGGACGGTAGCAGTATTGCCTTCGCCGGGCAGCGTGGGGGCGTCTGGGGGATATACCAAAAAGCCTCCAATCTGACGGGTGGCGAGAATCTGTTGTACAAAGCTGGTGCGGTAACTTGGTTTCCCACGAGCTGGTCCCACGACGGGAAATTTCTGCTCTATATGACTGGAGGCGCCGGGGTGCTGGCGCTCCCGCTCACCGGCGCAACAGCCGGCGGATCAGGCGATGCGAAGCCTATCGCCCTTCTGCCCGCGGAATTTGGCCAGCGCGGGGCACGTTTTTCACCAGATGGGCGCTTTTTCTCCTACATATCGAATGAAAACGGCAAGGACGAGATCTACGTGCAGAGCTTCGATCCATCGCTTGGTTCAGGGGCTGGCGGTTCTGGGGCGAAGTCCGGGGGAGGAAAGTGGATGGTGTCGAAAGGGGGCGGACTCAGCGCGCATTGGCGCGGCGACGGCAAAGAAATTTTCTACTTGGCCCCCAATGGAGATTTGATGTCCGTTGAGGTCTCCACCGCGCCCGTATTTCAAGCCGGGGTTCCCAAGCGCCTTTTCAATCCCAAAGCCGCCTCGCGATTCTGGGACGTTACTTCCAATGGCCAACGGTTTGTGATTCCCGTGCCGGTGGGGCAGAACTCGGCGGCTCCTTACACGGTGGTGTTGAACTGGCAAGCGGGGTTGAAGAGATGAGCTTAACCGCAGGCTCGAAACTTGGTCCATATGAAGTGCTGGCCTCGATTGGCGCGGGTGGGATGGGCGAGGTGTACCGCGCACGCGATCCGCGGGTGGGGCGCGATGTCGCCATCAAGGTCTCGGCCGAGAGTCGACGCCGGCCAAAACGAATCACCGGACGCGCCCGACCGACGGCGATGAATTCGTCCACGTGCTCAGCGGCAAGCTGATTCTGGCCGAGCCTAATGGCACGGCGCGTGAGTATCACCCGGGCGACTCTCTGGTACTTCCGGCCGGCTATAAAGGCACCTGGGAGATGCAGGGCAATTATCGCGAGCTAGCCGTGGTGATGCAGAAGGGCAAGTAGCGCGTGACGCGATCGCTTAAACGCAATGGGGAGATGAGGCGGCTACACTCATAGGATGCGAAGAGTACTGATCCCTCTTGCCGTAGCCATGGTGCTGGGCGCTCAGCAGGGGCGTGTTGCCCCGTTCACCGCGGCGCAAGTCGCCTCTGGTGGAGCCGCTTACAGCGCGAGTTGTGCGTCGTGTCACGGCGCGGACCTTACCGGGTCGGCGAACGCCCCAACTCTTGTAGGCGGGCTGTTTCTCGGTGGCTGGGGCGATAAGACGGCCGCTCAACTGGTGACATTCCTCGAAGGGTCGATGCCACCGGCGAATCCGGGCTCGCTCGCGGAACAGACCTACGCGGGCATCGCTGCTTTCATCCTGGACGCGAATGGCGCGCGCAACGCGGGGCCGAACTCCGTGATCCGCGCGGTGGCAACCGGCCCCCGTCCGGCGCAGCCCACAGGCGTCTTCAATAATTCGCGAGCCGAAGCGGCCGCGCCTCCCATCCCGCGTGGATTGGTTGTGACCGGTGAAGTGCAGAACTACACGTCCGTTACGGACGCCATGTTGCGGAATCCCGATCCCGGCGACTGGTTGATGATCCGGCACGACTATCAGGCTCACAACTACAGCACGCTCAGCCAGATCGATACGACGAACGTTAAGGATCTGCAATTGGCGTGGGAATGGGCGATGAACGAGGGAACCAATCAGGCGGCGCCCGTGGTGCATGGCGGCGTGATGTATCTGAATAATCCGGGAAATATCGTGCAGGCGCTGGATGCGCGGACCGGAGATTTGATTTGGGAGAACCGGATTGGCGAGTCGTCCACGGGAAGTTCACAGCGTGGGCTGGCGCTCTACGACGACAAAGTTTTCATCACTACGGCTCAGGCGCACATCTATGCCCTGGACGCACGCACAGGCAAGAATGTTTGGGACACGCAGATGGGAGAGAAGAGCACGGCGGGAACCTACAGCACCAGTAGCGGACCACTGGTTGTGCAGGGGAAGCTGGTGCAGGGGATCGGCGGAACGCTTTGCGCGGAATACCGCGAAGAGAAATGCTTCATCAGTGCCTACGATGCGCAGACGGGAAAGCTGGTGTGGAAGTTTTACACTATCGCAAAGGATGGAGACCCCGGCGGCGATACCTGGGGCAAGCTGCCAAATCTGTTTCGCGCCGGCGGCGATACGTGGATCACGGGCAGCTACGATCCGGAGCTGAATTTAACGTATTGGGGTGTGGCGCAGGCGAAGCCGTGGATGCGGGCCAGCCGCCAGTCCGGTAATGGAGCGACCGCCTACGCCAATTCCACCGTGGCGCTGCATGCCGATACTGGGAAGCTGGAGTGGTATTACAATCATGCTCCGGGCGAGACGCTCGATCTGGATGAAGTCTTCGAGCGGGTGCTGGTCGATTCGAACGGACAGAAGTTGGTGTTCAGCGCCGGGAAGGCGGGCATTCTCTGGAAGAACGATCGAAGAACCGGCCAGTATCTGGGGCATAAAGAGACCGTATTCCAGAACATCTACGATTCCTTCGATCCCAAGACCGGTGAGCCGCACTTCCGCAATGACATCGTCGAGAATCAGGTCGGCCAATACTTACAAAGTTGCCCCACCTCGGAAGGGGGCCACAACTGGCACGCGATGAGCTACCATCGCGGAACGAATCAGTTAATCATTCCTCTAGCCCAGAGCTGTCAGGAGATGATCGCCCAGAAGGTCGAATTGGTGGAAGGCGGCGGGGCTGCGGCGGGAGCGACACGGCAGTTCTACGAATCGCCGGGGTCGAACGGGAACATAGGCAAGCTGGCCGCCTACGATGTGCAGACGTTGAAGGAAATGTGGAGGGTCGAGCAGCGCGCGCCATTCATGACTGCGGTGCTTTCGACCGCAGGCGGCGTCGCGTTCGTGGGCGACATGAACCGTATGTTTCGCGCCGTGGATGTGAAGACCGGCAAGACACTCTGGGAGACGCGCTTGGGAACTTCCGTGCAAGGCTTCCCGCTGACGTTCTCTATCGGCGAACGGCAATACATCGCGGTAACGACAGGTCTGGGCGGAGGGAGTCCCCGCATCGTGCCCGCCGTACTCGCCGGAGACGTGAAATACCCGGCGTACGGAAACGCACTTCACGTTTTTGCGCTGCCGGAGCGGCGGTAGCTTCTTCGACAAACTGTTCGATTACGATCGGCGGGGCGCCGACGATCGGCGGCGCGCACTTGACTCCGGGGCCACTTTCCTCACATGATTGAGCGAGCCGATGCACCCGCGAAGCGCCTCATCCAAGCGAATTATCCTTTTCGGCGCCAGCGCGTTATGTTTCATTGCGCCTCCGCTTCGCGCGCAGTGGCTGAGCTATCGCACACCCGGAGTTCCGCGCACGGCTGATGGCAAGGTGGATCTCGCGGCACCCGCTCCCAAAGCAGTGGATGGCAAGCCGGATTTGTCCGGAGTGTGGGAGAGCGCGCCCCAATACTTCTACAATCTCGCCAACGATCTAAAGCCGGACGAGGTCGTGATGCAGCCCTGGGCGAAAGCCCTTCAGGCCGAGCGCGAGGGGAAGGAGCACCAGGACGATCCGCTCTCTCAATGCATGCCGCCCGGCGTACCACGAATCGACATGTCGACGCCGGACGCGCCCCATCCCTTCAAGATTGTGCAGACGCCAGCGCTGGTTGTCCTGCTTTATGAGACCTCCACCAACTCCACGTTCCGCCAAGTATTCCTTGATGGCCGGCGCCTGCCCGCGGACCCGCAGCCGACTTGGCTGGGGTATTCCATCGGCCGCTGGGAGGGCGTCACGCTGGTTGTGGACACCATCGGTTTCAACGGCCGCTCGTGGACGGATACTACTAAAGGCCATCCGCAGACCGAGGCAGCGCACGTTACCGAGCGTTTCACGCGGCCTGATTTCGGGCGCCTCGAAATCGAGATCGTCATCGACGATCCCAAAGCCTACGCCAAGCCCTGGCGTGCCAAGGTGCCCGTGAAGCTGCTGCCCGATACCGATCTGATCGAGACCTACTGCGAAAACGAAAAGGATCAGGCCCACAAGAGATAGCCTCGAAAGCGCGTTAGGTCCGGTGCGCGGGAGCCCGCCGCGCGGCCTCGACCGCCCCGCACATCTTTTGTCACCCCTATAAAAAGGGAGGCTCCCCGCCGATTGCCTTGATCCCAGCAAGACACTCCCGCCCATAATCGCTGCAAGATTTGAGTTGCTTTCCCTTTTGTGACAGAGCGTCAATGTGCGATAACTTCCAGATGCGCCGCGATTCAGGACTTGGGCGCTGCCCGATCGGCCAAACTGAACTCTGTCACGATACTACCGACGCGCCGCATGAATATTTTGACCATACGGCTACCGCCAAAGGCGCGCCCTGGTTTGCGCCTTGAGCGATCTGTTAACTACTTACCGACCACAACGATCGAGAACGATCCCGGGACGACCTGTCCCCGGCCGCGACCTCGGCCGCCGGGTGCCGGCGCGTCAGGGGCGGGAGCCGGAGGCGGCGTGGTTTCGCTCGCCATCGTAATCACACGGTTGGTCTTGCTATCCAACGTCGATGTCCGTGCGCCGGTCATGGTTTGAACTACCTGTTCGACCGCGAAACTGGTGGGACTTTTCTCCTTGATCACCACCAGGGTGCCGTCGCCGTGCGAGCTGAACGCTTCCATCGTTTTGGGGTTGAACAAAGCGCCATCGGTCCCTCCGTTGATGGGAATCGTGGTGATGATCTTGCCATCCGTGGCGCTGAGGATCACCATGTTGGCGGGCATGCGGCACGCGGCGAAGAGAATGTTGTTCTTCGCGTCCATCGCGAGGCCGGCGCAGGTGCCGCCGCTCCCGGTCAGATCGTAATGCGCCGTCACCATCATGGTCTTGGCGTCCACCACGGCGATGTTGGCTTTGTCTTCGACATCGATATAGATGTGGCCTTTGCCGTCGCTGGCGGCCTGTTCCGGCATTCCGCCGAGGTCGATGGTCCCGAGCACGGCTCCATCCGCGGCGTTGATGACGGTAACGTGGGGCGCCTGGTGACTGAGGATGTAAACGTGATCGTTAAACGCATCGTACAGCATGCCATCCGGATTGCCCATGACTTCAATGGTCTTGATCGGCATCAGTGTCTTGGAATCGAACATCTGGATCGGCTTGCTGCTGACGAATCCATGGCCCGACTTGGTGGATACCACGACTCCGTGAGCATTTGTGCCGGGAATATCGGGTTGCGGCGCCAGCGTGTCCAGATTAAAGACGGTAACGCGGGCCGTGTCTTTGCCAGTACGCGCAATATACAGGCGGCGTGCATCCGCGTCGGCGTAAATATAATCGGTACCACCCTCTCCGCCAACTTTGGTTTTGGTAGCTTTATAAGGTCCCGCTGTAGGGGCCAACTGGGCTAGGCACACGCCCGCCAACACGGCGGTGGCGATTGCAAGCACGAAGCAGAATCGTCGCATGGGATATCTCCTCAAGGGGAGTATACACGATTCAGTCGTCGAGCGAAGGCTCGCGCCGATCGCGCAATCGTCCTCCCCTCGGCTTTGCAGAAAGTGTATTAATGAGTCTGTTCCCCCACTGCGGGCCTCCGGACATTGGCTGAGATGGCAGTCCTGTGGTGCGCAATAACGAAAGCGTGCTCATACGGCGACCTTCTCCAGCCAGCACTCACGATGCAGTCCGCCCAGCAGAACTCTGCGGCGCACTCGATGGCCTTGTGGAATCCGGGTGTCGATGCTCGGGTTGGGTCGGCGAAGGATAAGGGGGCCGGGACCACGACCAAGAAGTCACACGCCACCATCGCTTGAGCGCGATTGCGCGCCAATCCAAAAATTGAAAAAGTTCTGTCCGAGTGCGCCGTGAATACAGGGCTATGTGTTTTCCGATCAGCTAAACTAAGCTGAATCAGTATATGCCGCGATCTCCCGGCGACAAATTCGGACCATACGAACTCCTCGCGCCGATTCGGCGCGGGTGGCATGGGCGAAGTGTATCGCGCCCGCAATCCCCGCATGGGCCGCGAAGTCGCCTCGACGGCTAAATCGAAACCGTGAACCCTTACGATCAAGTTAGCTACCCGAATCGTCCGCAAGCGCGCACGCATCCCGGGCATGTGGCGGCGCTTGCCCGGCTCCACGGCGTAGATGCGCCGCCAGTGGCCAATGCCCGAGTCTTGGAACTGGGGACAAACCAGGGAGGAAATCTAATTCCCATGGCGGTTTCGCTTCCGGAGGCTGAGTTAACGGGAATCGACTTGGCCGCCGAGCCGATCCAGCGTGGTCAAAACGTAATTGATTCCCTGAGTCTAAAGCGGATTCGATTGATTGCCATGAATCTCATGGATGTGGATGAATCCTTTGGGACTTTCGATTACATCATCGCTCATGGGCTTTACGCCTGGACGCCGCTGGAGGTTCGAAATAAGATTCTCGCCGTGATCCGCACGAATCTGAGCCCAAACGGCGTCGCGTTTGTGAGTTACAACACAAATCCGGGCGGCCATTTGAAAAGAATTCTCCGCGACATGATGTTGTTTCACGCGAATCTGTTTGAGGATCCGCGCGAGCGGCTGGGTTCGGCTCGCGCAATCCTCTCTTTGATTGATGCAGGCTGGCCTGAACCGAGCATTATGGAGCAGGCGATCAGTTCTATGGCTCATGACGCACTGGAGATAGCGGAGGGCGGGCTGTATCACGATCATCTCTCGGAAGTGTTCGAACCGGTCTATTTCCGGGACTTTGTGGAGCACGCCGCCCGGCACGAATTGGCTTACGTAGCGGACGCGAGTGTCGGAGACACCTTCAATTTCAAGATTTCCTCGCAAGCAATGGATGCTGTCCGCGCCATCGGGGGTCTGGGCCACATATTTCAAGAGCAATTTCTGGATCTGCTCCGGCTACGCCGCTTCCGGAGTTCGCTGGTGTGCCATGCCGCGCGGGCGCCAACTCCGGGTTGGGACTCCTCAAGAGCCGTTGGTTTGTTCGCGTCAAGCACTGCGTCCGAAGGAGAAAATGCGGAGTTCACCTCCTGGAACGGACGGACAATCGCGGTGAATGAAACAGCAGCGCCCTTCCTTCGCGAGCTGATCGAATTGCGGCCCCAGTCCCGCCCACTGGAGCCTGGCGAGACGGAAATAGCATTAGAACTCTACCGGCGCGACCTGATCGAGTTGCGGGCGGGTCCGGATCCGGCCGTTCGTACGAGCGACAGACCGCTGGCTAGTCCCCTAGTTCGTTTTCAGCTTGCCCGCGGAGCGACCCAGGTGACCACACTGCGGCATTTCGTCGCAGAATTGGAGGACGAGGAGTCTCGCCGCCTGATCCTTTTGCTCGACGGCTCCCGCAACCTGGATGAACTCGCCGATTTGGGGCCGTTTTCGCGTCCCTTATTGGAAACGCAGCTCCGCGCTCTTGAGCGGCTTGCCCTTTTCTTGGGCTGAGGCTAGGACTGGTTTCATGATTAACGTAGGGTGGCGTTCGTGGTGGGGCGCGGTCCCCTGACCCGCGGCCGACGCCCTCGTCGGCGTGATTACCAGGGCTTCAACGAACGGACGATTCGCCACGGCGGTGAAGATGCTCGTATAATGCCAAGCAGCGCAAGCACCGCCGCCATGATCGGGTATTGTGTCCGTGGAAAGCGCAGCTCTCGATCCGCGAGTCTATTCGATCGTCAGCCGCCGTCCGCTTCGCCGCCATGCGCGCGTGGCTGTAGTGTTCGAGCATCCGCCGCGACATATGACCCGCGACGGCCATCATCGTAGCATCCGATGCGCCCGCTTCTGCCATCTCGGTTATCGCCTGATGCCGGAGATCGTGGAAGCGTAATCCTCGGAGCGGAGCCGCGGCACGCTACGCATGCTGGCGCAGGATCCGATTGGAAGAGGCGAATCTGAAGAACGCCTTCGGTCCGGACTACGATGCGTATCGGCGCGAAACGTGGGCGCCGGTTCCGTGGCTGATGTAGGGCCCCGTAGTAGACTCGTTAGTTATGCGTCTTGTTACGTTTCAGCATCCTCATGGGCAGCCGCAAGTCGGCATTGTTTCGGGCAGCCAGGTATTGCCGGTACTCGGCGACATGCTGTCGGTGTGCGCGGCGGGACACGCCGAGGCGGAGGCGGCTCCGCCGATCGAGCTCGCTGACGTCACGCTGCTGGCGCCGATTCCGCGTCCGCCCAAGTTCATTTGCGTGGGGCTGAATTACCGCGATCACGCGGCCGAGGCCAAGATGGAGATCCCGCAAGTGCCCACCATCTTCAACAAGTTCACCAACGTGGTGATCGGGCCGGGCGCGACCATCGTGCTGCCGAGGGTCTCCGCCAAACCGGATTACGAGGCGGAACTGGCGTTCGTGATCGGCCGCGGAGGGCGCTACATTCCAGCGGCTCGGGCGATGGAGCACGTCTTCGGCTACACCATCGTCAACGACGTCAGCGCGCGCGACTTCCAGATGGCTACCACGCAATGGCTGATGGGCAAGACCTTCGACACGTTCGCGCCGATGGGGCCGTGGATCGTGACCAAGGATGAGATCTCCGACCCGCACGCGCTCGACATCTCGATCGAGATCGGCGGCGTGGTATTGCAGAAGTCGAATACCAGGGAAATGATCTTCCGAATTCCGCAGTTGATCGAATACATCTCGCAGGTGGTGACGCTGGAACCGGGCGACGTGGTGGCGACGGGGACACCGGCGGGCGTCGGATTCGCGTGGAAGCCGCCGCGCTGGCTGCGGCCGGGCGATGAGACCATCGTGCGAATTGAGGCGATCGGGGAGTTGCGCAACCCCGTGGCCGCGGAAGGGCCTTAGAGCGTGCTCGACACTTACTGAGAAGGCATGCGGGGATCGCGGGCGCGAGGATCTCGTAAAGGCCGCGGATGCTATGGCAGCGCCTGCTTCACCCAGCGGGGGGCGGAGCCGGTTTGCTGGCCGAAGACGCGGCGGTCGCGAGCATTCTCCCCGGTCAGACCTTCGATGGCGGCGGGGCACTTCCTGCGGCCGTGATCGAGATAGGCGAGCAACTCGTCCTTGGCGTACGGGCGATCGGGGAGGGGCCAGAGGGCATCGGGGCAGGCGCGGATGGCGTTTTCGAGCATGTCGAGGGCTGCGCTGAACTGCGCCCAGAGGATTGATTTTAGGAAGTCGTCCATGGCGTTTGCTGATACCTTAAATAGGATGGCAGAGCTTGCAATCCGCGCGCAGGGGTTGACGCGCACGTTCGGGGCGGTGCGGGCCCTCGACGATCTCACCGTCGATGTACCGGCCGGGTCGGTGTTTGGTTTCCTGGGCCCCAACGGCGCGGGGAAGACGACGACCATCCGGTTGCTGCTCGGCCTGATCGAACCGACAAGCGGGAGCGCCCAAGTGCTGGGGTTCGATACGCGAACGCAGGGCGACCAGATTCGCGCGCGGTCGGGCGCGCTGCTTGAACACTCGGGTCTTTACGAGAGGCTCAGCGCGGAGGACAACCTGCGGTTTTACGGGCGCGTGGCGCACATGCCCAAGGCGGAGCTTGAGCAGCGAATTCAGGAATTGCTGACGCATCTCGGTTTGTGGGACCGTCGCAAGGATACGGTGGTCAAGTGGAGCCGCGGCATGAAGCAGAAGCTGGCCATCGCCCGGCCGCTGCTGCACCGCCCTGGGCTGGTGTTTCTGGACGAGCCGACGGCGGGCCTGGATCCGGTGGCGGCCGCTAGCCTCCGCGACGACCTTGCAGCGCTGGCTTCGCACCAGGGGGCGACCATCTTCCTGACGACCCATAACATGGCGGAAGCCGAGAAGCTGTGCAACCTGGTGGCGGTAATTCGCCAGGGCAAGCTGCTGGCGGTGGGCAGTCCGGCTGAGTTGCGCTCGCGCGGCGGAGGCCAGCGCACCGAGATCGCCGGACGCGGATTTTCCGACGCGATGCTCGCGACGCTGAGGCAACAAGCGGAGGTCTCGCAGGCGTCTGTCGATAACGGGCGGTTGATTCTAGTTCTGAAAGATGGCGCGAGCGCCGCGCCCCTGGTCACCTTGATCGTGCGCGAGGGCGGAGAAGTGCAAGAGGTCCGTAGCGGGCAAGGGAGCCTGGAGGACGTGTTTCTTACGCTGATGGACGAGGAGCACAAATGAACGCCGATTTCATCACGGTTCTTTGGAAAGAGTGGAAGGAGATTATCCTGGAGCGATCGGCGGGCGGCGCTGGCAGTTTGCTTAGCTGGTCAAACGCCTCGGGTTGGAGCCGGCCGCTGATTCTGATCGCGGTGCTGGGGATCTTCGTGCCTTTCAAGATGCCGCCGGAGCGGTTCTTCAGCGCGACGCAACTTTTGCTACCGACGTTCTTGTCCGCGTTCGTTATCACCGCCGTCATCGCCGATTCCTTTGCGGGGGAGCGGGAGCGGCACACGCTGGAAACGCTGCTGGCCAGCCGCCTTTCGGACCGCTCGATTCTCTTCGGAAAGATCGCCGCGTCGATGGCTTACGGATGGCTGATGTCGATCGCCTGCATCGTGGTTGGCACGATTACGGTGAATGTAGTGAACTGGCGCGGCGAGATTTTGATGTACCACGATGCGGCAAGCTGGCTGATCATTGCCTTGGGGCCTCCTCTGATGGGCGGCTTGATCGCGACGGTGGGGGTGCTGGTTTCGCTGCACGCCGCGACGGTGAGGCAGGCGCAGCAGACTCTGGCGGTCGGGTTCATGGTGCTTGTGTTCGGGGGTATCTTCGGGAGCAACATGCTGCCCGCCGAGTGGAAGATTTGGTTCGGCAAGATTCTGGTTACGTGGACTCCGGCGGTCCTGATCCTGGCGGCAGGTGGCGTGATCCTGGCGATTGATCTTGTGCTGTTGGGGGCTGGGATGGCTCGGTTCCAGCGGGCGAGGCTGGTTTTGGATTGATATTAGCCGACGCGTTGCAGTGTGCGGCGATCCGCTTCGAGGTCCGCCGTCCCATAGTGCAGCGGAACTTCGTGCTGCGCGGCGAACTCCATGAATGCTTCAACCGGCGTCTCGCAAAGTTCGGCGGCACTGCCCAGCGAAACCCTGTCTTCCCGGAAAAGCTCCAGCGCAAGCAAGCGGGCGGCATCGGGGGACGGATTGGCGCGATCAAGCTGCGCCGCTTCGGCTAGGGCTTCAGGGAGCTGGATGTGGACGACTCTCATGTCGTTAATTAACGTAACACGCAGACGCGCTGGTACAGGCTTTCCATACAGGGGTGCCGCGCTTCGTCGTTCACGCGTGCGTCGAAACTAGGCTTCGTCCAAATGTTTTGCCATGACCTGTCGGGCCGCTGCGGAGAGTGCTTCAGCGTTTGCGGTGTTGTAGCCGACGGATCGAAGCGCGTTTAATAGGTTCGCGGTGCTCGTCTTCCCGATTAACATCGTGGCCAGATAGTAGACGCAAGCACCTCTCCCTAGGAAGTTACTGGCCGTCGGTTTCGGCATGTGCGGATGACACAGCGCGACGAATTCTGTGATTGCCGCACCGTACTTCTCAAGTGAGCTCCGTAGCTCCGCGATTGTTTTCAACCCGGCTTGGTTTGCCAATCTAGACGTAGGTTCGATAGTCCCTTCAAGCATTGCCACAACAGACATTCCACGTGAGGTGGCGACGTCGAGATCGAGCCTCTCGACTAACGGATCTTGCCTGACGAAAGACCGAAGCGATACGCTGTCCAGGGGGATGTCGGGTACGTTTGCCTCGATCTGAACGGCGATGGAGCGTTGGTAATCGCCCTTTTTCTTCCTAAGTTCCAAAAACTCCGACTCCGCTATTTCTAGCAGTGCGGCCATTCGGTAAAACCTTCGCTTGATCTCATCTGGGTATGCATCTTTGAGGTCGTACCAATCATGCTGAATCTCGGCCCATGCGTGTCTGAGGACTGAGGTGATCTGTATCTCGCAGGAGACGCCGAGGAACTTCTTGTACTCAACGCTGGCTAGGCGCTGCGCCGAATGGCGGCAGACATAGTTTATGGCATGGTAGCCGAATCTGTCCGGATCGACGGTCCGCTTATCGATGCTGTTTTTCTCGTCGATGTCGAATTCGCGCTGTATTAGCTCCGCAACCGCATCAACCTCATCCTCGTAGTAGGTGATTATTCGGAGCCCGGTCAAGTCCGTTATATCGCTTAGTTGCCGGTATGCCTTCTGTGGGTCGGTGTACTTCGCACGAAGCTTACTCCTTGTCTTGACCCGCGCCTGAATAGACTGATATCGAATCGGAGCGTCGTCGAGGCATGCGATAATGAGGTTCCTCGTCTTCTCACAAAACGCCTCCAGCAGATCCTTTGTATTATCGAACTCCGCCAGAATCGAATCGACGCCTTGAGCCGTTGGCTCTTCTTGGCCGGTCATCGCGGTTCCTCAATTTCGCTTGGTCAGCTTTACGCCGAGCTTGAGGTGTGGCATCGCCACTGGCGACCCCTGCGCCGTCGCGTGTTCGGAGTCTATTAGTGTTCCGGTGAGACTCAATTTGACGTTGTGGCCAAGAGTATTGAATACAGTCTCGATTCCGGGGACGAACGGCACCAGGTCAATCTTCGCGCTAAACTCATCGCCGACAAGCGAGTACGTGCCGATGTAGTAGTAGCCGCTGTCGCCACCCATCACGCGCCCTTCTTTAAAAACAACGACGCCCGCGCCAAAGCGCCCTGTTGAGCTGCCAAATTCGATCGTCCATAACCCTTGCATCGATCGCGCCTCTCTTCGTCTGAACTCAGTGTAACCGAGCGCGTACGCTCCGTGCTTTACTGCTGCCGTCCATGGCAGTTCGAATGGACCGGCGCAGATTATACTTAAGCGAGGTGAAACGTACGTGTGCGCTTCGAATGGAACTGCCGGAAGCCCACCGCGAACTTACGGAAGCACGACGTCTCGTTCAACGAGGCGGTGAGCGTTTCTCATCTTCCGGTCGGTTGCTATCATCTCAGCCCGGGTGGCAACGCGGTCAGAGAGGGAACTTTATGAAGAAGCCTAAGAAGCCCGTGGACGAACTTCGGCCAATACAAACGCTCGGACTTCCCTGCGTTGGTTCGAGGGAAGTACGTCGAGCGGCTCCTGCGGAGCACGAACGTGGTCGTTCTGGATCCGGAGGCTGCCAAGGTTTTTCCGAACGCGGCGTCGGTGAACGATGCTCTGCGGTCGTTGGCGCAAATTGCCAACCGCGTGGGTTCGGTGGGGCGCCGATAGCATGGAACTTCCCGAATTGGTCGAGATTCGTACGGACGTGATGATGGGGAAACCCTGCCTTGGGGGCACGCGGATTCCCGTTTATCTCCTCTTGGAGAAGCTTGCGGCTGGGGAAGCTACAGATCAAATCCTTTCCGCTTATCCGCAGCTCACGCAGGAGCATGTTCGTGCTGCGTTGGAATACGCTGCTAGGCTCGCGAGTTGAGAGATCGCTCGAAGGCAGGTCGGAGACCTGCCCCACTTAAAAGGACCTACTTGCCGAAGGCGGCGGTAAGCTCGGCCTTCATCTTCTTGCCGTCGGACTCGGTGAACCAGTGAGCTTTCACTAAGTCATCAACCTCCACGCTCATCTTCTTCGCGTAGGTTTGCGGGGTGGAGTAGAGAGCCTTGAGGCGATCGGCGGCGAAGGGAATGACGTGGCCCAGCTCGGCGCAAGTTCCGGGGCCGGGACTGGTGGTGGTGTAGGTCGCGGTGGGCTGATCCACCCAGGGGCTGCGGACGCCGCCTTTGGCGTGGCCGAATTCGTCCATAACCAGAGCGGGGGTCGCACCCTCGGTCACCTGCATGCGCTCTTCGTGCGGAGGCGCGATGCCTTTACGAGCCCACTGATCGAGGTTCATCAGAGCGGCGTCGTAGGAGTACTTCAAGAGAGGATGCGTGCTGAGCGGAATGGGTGGATCGCACATGGCGTTGAAGGGCCATTCGGGCGAGCCTTGCGCGGTGCCGGCGGCGGCGATCTGATCCGGGAACACCGGCAGCGTGTCATACGCGTATTTGTCGATGTGCGCCGCGCCAGCGATTTCATAGAGCCGGTAGCGGCCGTTGGGGCCGTCGGCATCGGGACGGCGGAAGGCGAGCGATGCCACGACTTCGCCTTGCGCGACCACGGCGACGACGGGAACGTTGATGTCCTTGATGATGGCTCGGGCGTCGGTGCGCGGGACGGCCGCTCCGCATTGGCTGATACGCGCCGGAGCCGTGGGATTCTTGACCAGATAGCCGTCATAGGCGGGCTTGCCGTTGGCGAGAACGGCGTGGGAATGAACGGCGTTGATGTAGGTTTCGATATCGCCGGCCTGAGTGGTCATATAGATGGCTTCGACCTTGAAGCCTGTCATCGGCTCACCCGGCGCGCCGCTTTTCAGAGCCGCGGCAACCTGGCTGAGAACGTCGAAACGCAGACCCTCTTCGGTGGCGGACGGTCCACCCTTGGCTCCGGGGCACGGCGCGTCGGGAGCGGGATTGGCGAATGAAAGAGACGCGTAGCGCGTGGGACTGAACTTCTGCAAACCCGCGACCGAGCCCACCGCGGTGACGCCCACCCAAGCATCGCCGTGCTCGAGCATATAATCCTGCAAGTAGCCCCCCATCATGGCCCAATCGAAGCGGCGGGCGGCGTTCATCGGCTCGACAACGACGGTTCCACTGAAACGGGCGGGGTTGGAGGGATGGCGCACCAGAATCCGCTCGGCATAGGGACCCGAGGCGGTGCGGTTCAGGCTGCCGTCGGCCTTCCAATCGTAAACGTTGGCGTTGCCACTGAGGATGAATTCCTCCTCGACGTAACCTGCCTTGGCGAGGTCCAGAGGCCGGAGGCTCTGAGCCGCGGCGCCGAGGGGATGCGAGTCCGCGGTCACGGGAACCAGGGTTGCCTTGGGGACGGGCGTAGATTGCGCGAGGGCCGTGGCGATTCCGCAGATCAATGCCGGAGCTAGTTTCCAGGTCATCAATAATGCCTCCGGCCCGTAGAATGGCAGATCGGCCGGGAGGAGTCAAGAAGTCTGGCGGAGTGGTTGGTGTGCGGTAAATCCCTCCGGGCATCGCGACTGGCCCGAAACTGCTAGGCTTGGGCATGCCCACAAACAGGCCGCCGCCGCTCACCAACGTCCAGATCAGATCCATGTTTAAAGATCTGAACGGAACCGTTACGAATCTCGTTCTCAGCATGGCCGTGGTTCACGATCTTCTTCTGTCCAAGAAGTATGTGACAAAATCCGAGATATCCGCGGTTTCCGAGAAAATTCGCGCCGAAGCGAAAGATGCGCTGGCGAAGATGCACAAAGCCCATCGGCGGGATGCGAATGGAGAATTAACCTGAATGACCAGTTCTGGAGGAAAACCCGGGGACGGCCCGGGCGAGAGCGCTCGTCTGCTCAAGATGCCATGCGTTGGCGCACGTTTAAAGCCCTACAATACGTGTTCGTATTTATGAAGCGATGACTTAGCTCCCCACGTAAGCGGCGTGCAACTTCAATGCGCGTTCCGCTCGAAACCAATCCTCTTCCGGCAACCCCTCAGGGCAACCTCTAGCCTTCCACAAGGCGCGAGCTAAGGCCGGAACCTCGTCTCCGGTCGGGGCCGAGGCAGAGCCAAGAACCGATAGGCCTTCGAGCACTTCCCGAAGATGCTCCAATCTTGATTCCACTCTGCAGTGTCCATCGTCGCGAGTGTCGCCGGCCAGGCGGATCAAGCGGGAAGCTTGAGCGAGGGCCCTTTCTGCTAACAGGTAGTGACGTTCGGCGGCGGCCCAGTCTTCGGCGTGTTCCAAAGCTTGGTGTGCATCGCGAATGCCGAGATCCAACTCGGTGTTGGCCAGTTGGATCAATTGCCCGTCCGTCTTGAGACGCAGGTCGTCAAACTTGGATCGTTCAGTCATGGCACGTTCCCTGGGCTGGCGCCCTGTATATTAGACGCCCTGAAGCGTCTAAGAGTTCATACCGGCCGATGAAAAGATGGTTACCGGGGCTGGACAGACAGAAGATGAGTCGTTGCAGCAGCATGTTAGCCTCGCCTGCATGCAGAAGTCCGCGAATTTGATAATACCATTTCGCTAAACTGAAGTTATGAGTTCTCTTTCTCCGCCCCGCCGTTTTCTGTTTGGCCCCGGCCCCACGCAAATCGAATCGCGCGTGTATGAAGCCTTGGCCAAACCTATGGTGGGCTATCTCGATCCTTTCTTCTTTCAGGTGAACGAAGAGGTCCGCGCTGGTTTGCAGCAAGTCTTCGGCACCAAGAACGACTTCACTCTCGCCATCTCCGGCACGGGCAGCTCCGGCATGGAGACGGCGGTTACCAACTTCGTCGATCCAGGCGGGAAGCTGCTGGTTTTCTCCGCCGGTTATTTCTCCGAACGTATCGCGGAGATGGGCCGGCGCCACGGCGCGGTGGTCATCCGCTGCGAAAAGCCCTGGGGCGAAACCTTCACCGAAGCCGAGGCTCGCGAGGCGCTGGAGCGCGAGCGTCCCCAGGTGGCCGCTTTTGTCCACGCCGAAACCTCCACCGGAGCCTTGCAGAATCCGCTGGCCATCACCAAGCCGGCGCACGCTTTGGGCGCACTGGTGATCGCCGATTGCGTCACTTCGCTGGGGGCCGCGCCGATCCGCGTGGATGAATCCGGCATCGACATGGCCTTCAGTTGCACCCAAAAGGGGCTGAGTTGTCCTCCCGGCCTTTCGCCGTTCACCGTGTCCCCGCGCGCCGAGGAGCACCTCAAGGCCCGCAAGACGCCAAACTCCGTGTGGTATTTCGATCTGAAGCTCTTGTCCGAGTACTATGGCGCCCAGCGACGCTATCACCACACCGCTCCGGTTTCCAATTTCTACGCCCTGCGCGAATCGCTTGCCGGGATTCTGGAGGAAGGCGTCGAGCGCCGCTTCGAGCGTCACGCCCGCTGCCATGCGGAGTTTGTCCGCCGCATCGAGGCCATGGGCTTGCGCATGCACGTGGCGCCGGGCCACCGCGTGCCCAACCTGAATACAGTGCGGGTGCCGGAGGGCGTCGATGACGCTCTGGTCCGTAGCACCCTGCTAGCCGAGCACGGCATCGAAATCGCCGGCGGATTCGGCCCTCTTGCGGGCAAGATCTTCCGTATCGGGGTGATGGGTCCGCTAGCGACCGCGGAGGGCCTGGATCAATTTTTTGGCGCGTTTGAACCCTGCCTCGCCGTGGCAGGTGCACCCGTCGCCAAAATGTGATACAACAACAATCACTGTCTTTGAGCACAAGTGGAGGAGCCGGTTGGGGACTCTGTCTGAGTCCCCTCCGGTTTATAGCAGCCTTACTAGTACAGGACGCCTAGACTCTGCGGAGCCATTTGTACCGCCGCTCGCCTGCCGTGAAAATGCGCCAGCGGGTGCCGATCCCGCCGGGTTACATTCGAAATACTACATCTTATAGCGGCCGAGGTCCTCGTCGCTGAGGCTCTCCAGCCATTTGCGCAGGTCCTCGTTGTTGGTCACTTCGGCCACGGGCGTATTCTCCTTCGAGGTCTTGAGCACCATGTCGTCCACGAAAATCGGGCAGTCCATGCGCAGAGCGATCGCGAGGGCGTCGCTCGGCCGGGAATCCACGCTGATCAACTCCCCGTCGCGCTCCAGCCAGATCACCGCATAGAAGGTGTCGTCTTTCAGATCGCTGACGACGATCTTTTTTACGGCCGCCTCCAAACCGAACAACAGGTTGCGGATCAGATCATGGGTCATGGGGCGCGGAGAGGCCTGCTTGTCGATCTCACTGGCGATAGCGCTGGCTTCGTAAATGCCCACCCAGATCGGCAAGATGGCAGTGCCGTTGACGTCCTTCAGAACCACGATGGGGTTGTTGGTTTGCGGGTCCATCAGCAGACCCCGGATTTTCATTTCCACTTCCATCTCGCCTCCTCAGGCACAGCGGCACAACCGAGCCTGCCCGCGGAATCCAGCGCCCAGGATGCTCGCTCCAGCGAATGCCGCGGGCCGCCCTGTGCCGCTAGTCCCGCCTTTAGTTTACACACTCTCCGGCGAGCGAATTCGGACCCGCGCGCGTGACTCGCGCTTCCACGTAGCGCCCGCGCAAATCCTCCTCTCCTCGGCGCAGAAAATTCAGCGTCTTGTTCTGCGATGTCCGCCCGATCCACTGGCCCGTGGCCCGATTGAATCCCTCCACCAGGCATTCCTCCACCGAGCCCACGTAGGCCGCGTTCCGCCGCATCTGGATGGCCCGCTGCGTCTCCTGCAAGACAGCCAGCCTCCGGCTCTTTTCTTCCTCGGGAATCTGGCCGTCCAGGAGCAACGCGGACGTGTTCGGCCGCCGCGAGTACTTGAAGCTGAAGATCGAATCGTACTCCACCTCCTCGATCAGCGCCAGGGTCGCCTCGAAGTCCGCTTCCGTCTCGCCCGGAAATCCCACGATGATGTCGGTGCTGATCGCGATCGGCCGCCGGGCCGCCTTCATCCATGCGATGCGGTCCATGTATTGCTCGCGCGTATACAGCCGCTGCATGCTGTCCAGCACCCGGCTCGATCCCGACTGCGCCGGCAGGTGCACGTGGTTGCACAGCGCCGGGTTGGCATCGATCGCGTCGATAATCTCCTTCACGAAATCGCGCGGATGCGACGTGGTGAAGCGCACGCGCCGGATTCCCTCGACGCGCCCCACCTGGTCCAGGAGCCTGGCGAAATCCCACGCGGCCGGCGACGGATCCCGGTAGCTGTTGACATTTTGCCCCAGCAACTGGATCTCGCTGTAGCCCGCCCGCGCCAGCTCGGAGGCTTCCGCCATCACCGACGCGCTGGTTCTGCTCCGCTCCGGGCCTCGCGTGAATGGCACCACGCAATAGGCGCAGGACTTGTCGCAGCCCTCGATGATGGTGATGTAGGCCCGGTGCGGATTGTCGCGTCTGGTCAACGGGGTCTCAAACGTCAGGTCGGTATCCAGGCTCAGGCCCGTGACGCGCCGGTTTCCGGTTTCGAGCTGCACCAGCAGATCCGGCAGCCGGTTGTAGCTGGCCGAGCCGCAAACCAAACTGACGTGCGGCGCTTTCTCGAAAATCTTCTCGCCTTCCTGCTGCGCGACACACCCGAGCACCGCGAATGTTTTCCCCTTGCCGTCCTTCTTGAATTGCTGGAGTCTGGAAAACACCTTCTGCTCGGCTTTGTCGCGGATGGAGCAGGTGTTGTAAAAAACCAGCTCGGCTTCCTCCGGCGTCGCCACCTGGGCGTAGCCCTGGCTCAAGAGCGTCCCCACGACTTTTTCCGAGTCGTGGGCGTTCATCTGGCAGCCGAACGTTTCGATATAGAAGGTCTTCACTGCCCTTCAATTGTAACCCGGCGTGACGGGCCGGCTGACAGCGCCACGTGCCCGGAGCACACCGGACGGGTTAATCTGAAAGAATGAATCTGACCATCGAACTGTCGGACGAAAAAGCGGCGGCGCTAATAGCCGAGGCGGCTGCCCATGGCCTGACAGTTGAGCGCTGGATTGAGCAAATCGCCGAGCAACATGTGGAGACGCAACCGGCCTCTATCGCACACCTTCAGAAAACCGATCCGAAAGAATGGGCTCGTCGATTTCATGAGTGGGCTGAAAGCCACGACCGCACAACGCCACCATTGAGCGACGAAGCCATCAGCCGCGAAAGCATCTATCCGGATCGCATTTAACGCATGCTTGTAGACACAAGTGTCCTGATCCGCACATTACAGCCCCACCATTCGCTCTATGTTCCCTCTGATCGCGCCATCCGGCTCCTGCCTGAACAGGGAAGAAAGCTGCGCATCGTGCCGCAAAATCTGATCGAGCTATGGACGGTGGCGGACCCGGCCGCTTGGAGAAAACGGTCTCGGCATGACTGCGGCTAAAGCGGCCTCGGAGCTGGAAAGGATCAAGGGCATGTTTCTTTTCTTGCCGGAGACGCCCGCGATCTATCCGGCGTGGGAAGCCCTGGTCACCCAGCATCGGGTGATGGGCAAGCCCGCGCACGACGCCCGCCTGGTCGCGGCGATGCAGGTGCATGGGCTCACGGCAATTCTCACTTTCGACCGAACCGGCTTCTCCCGCTATCCCGGCATCGAGGTCGTTCATCCGGAGCAGGTCAAGGCCTAGATGACAGCAGCGTCGTCGTTTTGTTGCAATTGGATGGTTTATAAGATAAGAACGATTCAATGGAGCCCCCCGTCGTGATCGTCGCATCGGGCGACCGAGGATCCAGCAGAGCGCCTAGGGGATGCCCGCCAGGCTCGATTCCCAACCCCCGCTCGCCCCATCGCCGCTAGGGGGTTCACCCGATTGCGCAGCCTAAGCAACACGCCTAGGCTGAAAGTGTGAGGCTCTACATTCTGGGGCTGGCGGCGGCTGCTTTCGCCCTGGCTCAATCCACGACCACCACCTACACCGCGGATTTGCTCAACGGCGGCTTCACGCCCTCGACGACGTCGGACTCCGCCGATCACACCCAGACGCAGGTGACCCAATCCTTAAACGGCCGCGAGGTTCCGCTCGAAAAGCACGAGGAGCGGGTTCTCAGCCGTGCCGCCGACGGCACCGTCACGAGTGAGACCATCGTGCGCAAGTACGATCCCACGGGCCAGCTCGCTACCACCGAGCGAACGGTGACGGAGCAGCGCAGCACTCCTGGCGGAGGCTCCATCGTCAACTCTACCGTCTATCGAAGCGACGTCAACGGAGACGACAAGCCCGCCGAACGCCGCACCGTCGATACCCGCGTCTCCGGTTCCACCACTACCGTCAATACCGTCGTCGACCGCCCCGGCCTGGACGGCTCTTTCCAAACTTCCGAGAAGCGCACACAGCTTACCAATGTCACCGAGAGCTCCGCGACCAAGAAGAGCACCACCACCAGCGAGTCGGTCTACCGCGGCAATTCCAGCGACGGCTTCAACGAAGCGGAGCGGAAGGTGATCACGGAGACGCAATCCGGCAACCAGACCGTCGTGAACACCACCCTTTATCAACCCGACGGCGAGGTCGGCTCCTTGAAGTTCCAGGAGCAGCGCGTGGCCACTACCGTTACAGCTCCCGATGGCAGCCAGTCCATCCAGGTCGACGTATACGCGCCTTCGGCCGACGGCCACGTGCAGAGCGCGGGCTCCCCGCCGCAGCTCAAGCAGCAGCAGATCATCACGCACGAGAAGCGCCCGGACGGCTCCTACGCCGACGTCTTCAGCATCCGTGAACCCAGCGTGTCGGACGCCACGCGACTCGGTCCTCCGCGGATAGTCACGGAGACCGTGTGCACCGGCAAGTGTGACGGGTCTGCGGCGCCGGTGGCTGCTCCAGCACCCGACCCCGCTGCGAAGCCCTAATTGAATAGGCCCCTGCGGCACAACTAGCTTAGCTTAGCTTAGCTTAGCTAGCCTGGCAAAATCGAGCAGCTGTGGGCCGACCCTGGGATGAAGCATCTTCTGCGGCAGACGGTAAACGTGCCGTCATCGCGTCACGTCAGACTGGAGATATTACGATCAACCGCGCGGAACTGGCTGCACGTGGGCAGCGCTCAGGCCGGCCCTAAGGTGGCGGCGATCCTTTCGGTGGTCGAATCCTGCCGTCGGCTCGGCGTGCCCGTGAAGGAGTACCTCGCTGCCGTGTTGCCCGGATTGAATCGGCGGACGCTCAGACACTGTCGAACCTAACCCCGGCTCAGTGGTCCGCTGCCTAGGCGTGATCTAACCCTGACTTCGCTTGACGCTTACGAACTAAGCGTGTTTCCGTTGGCGTCGTAGGTGTCCGATGTCGGCCGGTCGTCGGACTCTTACGCCCAAAACACCGATCGGCGCCGCCCCTTTATGGTATGACCAAGCCTGGGTAGTAACGCGTATCCTCTGCCAGGTGTTCCCGAAACTCCCCGGGATATAGCCTGCGTTCAAGCACCCGGTGCTTGTCAAAGATCAGACGTGCAAAGTAGCTATAAGCTGCGTCTCCTCCTTCGATTGTCAGAGCGAAGTTATCTCCGTCTCGCGAGACCTCCACAGACACGATGTCCCCCAAGTCGGCAAAGGCTGACTTAGGGACCTCCACCTCGTCCCCGTCGACAAGGATGGAAAGCTGGCCCGTAAGGACACACGGGGATCGGCCGCCCGTACACTGCACAAACCTGGATTCGCGCCCGAAATTTGGGTTGTCCACCGGACTGCCTATGTCAACAGTCGAGGTGTGGAGAACAACCACGATCCTGGTCTTCCCGACGGTCGCGGAAAGGCGCGTTTCGCCGTTGGGGTTGATCTCCTGGGTCCGATTCTGACAGCCCGCCGGAGCGGAGCAGAACGCCGACAATAGACACAGCAGTGGCAGGGGCTTCATTGGATCACCTTTAAGAGCTTGTCTGGATTATCGTTGATTCGGGTCCTCGTTGTGGGCCCCAGGATGATGCAGCCCTCTGACGCATCGTACCTGCTCCTGATTCCCGCATAAATATGGCGTAATCTCATTGGGTTTAGGGTAGGCGTCTCCGTGAATGAAGAAGCCGGCGCGATTGCCGCCGTGTAGGTTCGGCCGTACGCATCATATAAACACACCCACTCGGCGTATAACCGTTGCCGACGTTGTTGATCCCGGGACTGAACCGGAGCACTCTCCCCGACGTCATGGGTCTGGCACCCTCCCCCTGGTCCGCTGCTCGCGCCCGATTTACTCGGTTTCGTCGGACGGTTACCGTTAATCTAAGATCCTCGCCAGAAAGCTTTCGCCGTTCTCGATCCTGGTTCCGAAATTCTCGGCTACGGTTTGCCCCAGGTCCGATAACGACCTTCGCAACCCCAGCGCCACACCGCCGCGAGCCCGCTTCCCGTAGGTCAGCACCGGCACATACTCGCGGCTGTGATCGGTCGAAGGCGTCGTCGGATCGCACCCGTGATCCGCCGTGAGAATCGCCAGATCGCCCCCACCCATCTTGGCCTCGAGCGAAGGCAGCCACGCATCCACTTCTTCGAGCGCCCTGGCGTACCCCTCCACGTCGTTGCGGTGCCCGTATAGCATGTCGAAGTCCACCAGGTTGACGAAGATCAGCCCGCGCTCCACGGCGTCCATCGCCTTCAGCGTCTTGGCCATCCCGTCGGCGTTGCTTTTGGTCTTTTCCGATTCTCCGATGCCGCGCCCCAGGAAGATATCGAAAATCTTGCCCACGCCGAAAACCTCGACGCCGCGCTCCGCCAACTTGTCGAGCAGCATTCCGCGTGGCGGCGGAACCGCATAGTCGTGCCGGTTGGGCGTGCGCGTGAAATGCCCCGGCTCGCCGATAAATGGCCGCGCGATGACTCGCCCTACTTCATACTTTCCGTGCAGAATTTCGCGAGCCGTTTCGCAGATTTTGTACAGCTCGAACAAAGGGATGACGTCTTCGTGCGCGGCCACCTGAAACACGCTGTCGGCGGAGGTGTACACGATCGGCGATCCGGTGCGCACGTGCTCCTCGCCCAGCTCTTGGATGATCTCGGTCCCGGACGCGGCCTTGTTGCCCAGCGCGCTCCTCCCGATGCGCCTCTCGAACTCCTCCATCACCTCCGGCGGGAATCCGTGCGGGAACAAGGGAAACGGCTTGGCGAGATGAATTCCCGCCATCTCCCAATGCCCGGTAGTGGTGTCTTTGCCCGGCGAGGCCAGCGCGGCTTTGCCGTAAGCGCCTATCGGCGCGACATCCGGAGTGAGTCCAGCCAAAGGCTTGATGTTCGCCAACCCTAGCCGGCACAGATTCGGCAAATGAAGCGGTGTGCCCGGGGCCAACGCGGCCCTGGCCAGATTTCCCAGCGTGTCGCTGCCTGTGTCGCCGTAAGAGGCGGCATCCGGCATCTCGCCGATGCCCACGCTATCCAGCACAATCCACACGATCCGCTGAAAGCTCACTGCGGCGTTCTATCCAATTTAGGGCCGCTGGTTTCCGCCAGCGCCGCTTCAATCCGCTCGATCAACTGATCCTTGAATTGGTCCGGCGCGAACCCGTTCATGCGGCTGGAAATCTGTCCCTGTTTGTTCAACAGAATCGTGGTCGGAATCTGCGACACTCCCAGCACCCTGGTCAAACCGTCGTCGAAATACACGTGCTGGTCCCACATCTGGGATTCGAGAAACGGCTGCACCACGGAGTGGTCTTCGTCGGTGGTCAGCGGCAGGAACACCACATCCGGCCGGTTCGCGTAGCGCTTCATCACTTCCTCGTAAATCGGATGCTGGCCGCGGCACGGCTCGCACCACGTCGCCCAGAAATCCAGAACCACCACCTTGCCCAGCAAGCTCGCCATCTGGAGCTTCTTGCCGTCCAGGCCGCTGATGGTGAACTCGGTGGCGCTTCCCGCCGCGCCGTTGGGATCCAGCGCCAGCAGCTTCTTGTGACGCAGCTCCACCATCGAATAGCTGCGGTCGTAGGCCGCCAGAAGCTCGTCTCCCAGCCCTTGCTCCGACCCGTTATGGGACTTGGCCCACATCTCACCCAGGCGCAGGCGGTCGCCCAACCGGTCGCTCGCGGACGCGCGCGAATCCGGAATCGCAAAGGCCTCGGCCAGACGCGCAAGCGCTTCCTGGTCGCGCCCCAGCCGCATCAGGCTCTCCGCCGACGCGCGAGCCGTCTCTTCGTCCGGATACAGCGAAAACGCCCGCTCCGCCAGCCTCTGGCTCTCTTCCTTGTCTTCCAGGATTATCCGCGCGCGCGCCTGCGTAATCAGCATCCGGGCCTTGGCCCGGTCACGCTCCTCTTGAGTCTGCGGCGCTTCCGGGCCCGCCGGCGGCTCCATCCCGTCGATGATGTTCTCGAAAGCCCGCGCGTACTTCAGCGCCTTTTGCGCGTTCTCTTTTCCGCCCAGCGCGACCAGAGACTGCGCCACTTTGTCCAGCGTCACCACGTCGTCCGGCGAGTGCTCCAGCACTTTCTCTCCGTACAGGACCACGCGCGCGTCGTCTTTGTTTTCGATGGAGGCTCGCGTCAGGTTCAACTCGATGTCCGGCCGGTACATCGTGTCCGGGTGCTTTAGAAGAAACGCCTCGAACACGCGCACCAGATCCAGCGTGGAGTTGGCTCCTTCCTGGACCGCGTGCATCAGCTCTTCCTGCTCCGCTTCGGTGGGTCGAGGCGTTTGGGGTTGAGTGAGCTGGCCAGGCTGCGCCTGAGGCGGCGGCGCTCCCTGCGCCCGGGCCGCAGGCATCCAGAGAATGACCGCCGCGGCGATAACGAGCCCTCGTCTCATTGCTGCCGGATCTTACTTCGCGCTCCAGGCGCGCACTGCTTCGGCCAGCTCCGCGGCCCGCTGCCGCGCCAGATGGATGTAGGTGTCGTCGCCCGCCACGCGATCGAACAGCGGAAGGAATTGCGCTGTGCCCACCAGGCGGGAATCGGTCCACAGATCGGTGATCTTTTGCAGCGCGTCCCACACGCCTAGCTTGTCGTGCCGCACCGTCCGTTTCAGCTCCAGAAACGCCCTCTGGCTGCTGGTAACCATCTCGAAAAAGTCCCACAGATCCTTCGCGTTCTGATCGGTGGAAAAGTTGAACTTGCTCTCGGCCGTCTCGCCCGAATCCTCCCAACGGAAGGTCTTGGCGCCCATATTCGCGATATTCTTCAAGCCGCTCTCGATGGGCTTCTTGAAGTGATCCAACTTCGCCGCCAGGGCGAAAACCTTGTCCGTAAAATCCGCCTCGAGTTGGAACGTATCCGGGTCGTCGTCCGGCGTCTCTTTATACGACACCATCCCGCTGCGATCCACTGTAATCGCTACGTATTCCGGATCGGAACCGGGGAACGACTTCGTGTAGACGATTCGCGGGGCGCTCTGGGCATACGCAAGCGCCGCCGCCAGACTTGCGATCAGTCCCAGCCGGATCATCGCAATCCTCCTGCTACTTTGCGCGCCGGCGCTGCGGCAAAGGTCGCGTGACAAATCGCCACCGCCAAGGCGTCGGACACGTCCTCGGTTTCCATTTCCTGCTCCAGCCCGGTCAGAATCCGCACCATTCGTCCCACCTGATGCTTCTCCGCGCGGCCATAACCCACCACGCTGGTCTTCACTTCAAGAGGAGAATACTCGCCCAGCGCTACGCGAGCCTCCGCCGCGGCTAGCAGCGCCACCCCGCGCACGTGCGCCAGTTTCAACGCGGTCTTGACGTTCTGCGAAAAGAACACTTCTTCCACCGCCGCCGCGTCGGGCTTGTGCTGCTCCAGAATTGCCCGCAGCGCCGCCGCGATCTCCCTCAGCCGGATTTCCAGCGGGTCCCGCGCCGAGGTGCGAATCAGGCCGTGCGCGATCACCCGATGGCTGCGCCCGTCGCTCGAGATCACACCCCAGCCCGTGCGCTCCGTTCCACAGTCGATTCCGAGTACGCGCACGCCGGCACTCTCCCGCGGTTCCTCTAGGAAGCCAGAGCTTCCAGTTCCTTCTCGTCGATGTCGAAATTGGAATACACGTTCTGCACGTCGTCGTGGTCCTCCAGGGCCTCGCTCAGTTTCAGCATGCCGCTGGCGCTCTTGCCTTCCAGCTTGATCAAATTCTTGGGGACCATGGCGATCTTGGCCTCCTCCGTCGGAATCTTGGCTTTTTCGAGCGCAGCCACCACCGCCTCGTGATTCTCGGGCGCGGAGAGCACTTCCCAGTCGCCGCCGTCGTTGCGCAAGTCGTCCGCGCCGGCCTCCAGAGCCACGCTCATCAACTGCTCCTCGGTGGCCTTGTCGCCATCGATCAGAATCTGGCTCTTGCGCTCGAACATCCAGGCCACGCTGCCCTGTTCTCCCAGGTTGCCGCCGTATTTCGAGAAGATGTGCCGGATGTCGGCCACTGTGCGATTGCGATTGTCGGTGGCCACCATCACCAGCACTGCCGCGCCGCCGGGACCATAGCCTTCGAACATAATCTCGTCGATCTGCCCGCCCTCCAGCTCGCCCGTGCCGCGCATGATGGCGCGTTTGATGTTGTCCGCGGGCATGCTGACGGCCTTGGCCGCCACCACAGCCGTGCGCAAGCGCGGGTTCATGTCGGGATCGCCGCCGTTGCGCGCGGCAATCATGATTTCCTTGATCACGCGGGTGAATATTTTCCCGCGTTTGGCGTCCAGCGCGCCCTTCTTGTGCTTGATCGTCGCCCACTTCGAATGACCGGACATACAGACCTCTCGCGTTCCACAGAGAACTTCGGGGGGAACCTAACTTTTGAGGATATCACGCGCCGGTGACACACGTGCTCAGCGCTGCACGCGGCCGGAGCCGCCTTCTTTGAGCAGGGCGTTCACCTCCGCCAGACTTACCCGGCAGAAATCGCCGGGGACGGAATGCTTCAGGCAGCTCAGCGCCGCCGCGAACTCCAGCGCTTCCTTGGGGCTCCCCAGGTCCATCAGGCCGTATATCAGACCTCCCGAAAAGCTGTCGCCCGTGCCGACCCGATCCACGATATGGGTGATGTCGTAAGCCCGGCTGGCGAGAAACTCGCTGCGATCGTTCCAGCACGCCGACCACCCGTTATGCGAGGCGCTCTTCGATTCGCGCAAGGTGACGGCAACGGCCTTCACGTTCGCGAAGGCATCCAGAACCTTTCCGCCGAGCCGTTCGTACTGGCTCAGGTCCAGTTTGCCGGAGTGCACATCCACTCCGGCCTCGATGCCCAGCGTCATCTGCACGTCCTCTTCGTTGGCGATGACGATATCCGCCAGCCTCGCGATCTCCGGCATAACTTCGGCGGCAGGCTTGCCCCACTTCCACAAGTTCTTGCGATAGTTCAGGTCGAGGGAGATGGTCAACCCGGCGGCGCGAGCTTGCCGCAGTGCTTCGATCGACAACTCCGCGGCGGAGGCGCTCAAAGCCGGTGTGATGCCGGTGAGATGAAACCAATTGGCAGGTCGAAGACCTGCCCCACTGCCAAAGACTGCATCCCAATCGATCGCGCCGGGTTGCGCCAGGGCGATTGCGCTTGCGTCGCGGTCATAGACCACTTTGGACGGCCTCTGGTTGGCGCCGGCCTCGAGATAGTAGACGCCCATGCGCCCCTTGCCGCGCACGATATGGGAAGTATCCACCCCAAGACGGCGCAACTCGGCGATGGCGGCATCCGCCACGGGGTGCTTGTCCGGCAGCACGGTGACAAAGGAAGTAGGCACTCCCAAGGAGGCCAGGGCCACCGCGACGTTGGCTTCGCCGCCGCCGAACGTGGCGACGAATTGAGGAGTTTGCAGGAAGCGCTCGAAGCCCGGAGGCGCCAGGCGCAGCATGATCTCCCCGAACGTGACGACGCGTCCGTCCTTCATATGCCACGAGCTTGGCGAATCGCCTCAATGAATCGCCGCGCCAGATCGGTGATGGATTGGAAATCGCCGCTCTTGGCGCCGGCGATGAGATTGCCGCCCACGCCCAGCGCCACCGCTCCAGCCTTTATCCAAGCCGCGGCGTTTTCGATGCTGACGCCTCCGGTGGGCATCAACGAAGCCTGCGGCAGCGGAGCCTTCACCGCCTTGATGAATTCGGGCCCCAGCGTTTCGCCCGGAAAAACTTTGACGATGTCCGCGCCGCACTCCATGGCTTCCACCACCTCGCGAACCGTGCCCGCGCCCGGCATATAGGGGATCTGGTAACGGTTGGCCAGGCGCGCGGTCTCCGCATTCACCGACGGGCTCACCAGAAACTGCGCCCCCGCCAGGATGGCCACGCGCGCGGTTTCCGGGTCCAACACCGTGCCTGCGCCGATGGTGATCTGCTCCGGCCGATAACGCTTCGTCAGATCGGAAATCACCGCCGCCGCGCCCGGCACGGTGAAGGTGACCTCCAGAGCCGCTACTCCGCCTTGCGCGCATGCGTCGGCGATGCGCGCCGCCTGATCCGCCGAATCCGTGCGCACAATCGCCACCAATCCGGACTCCACCACGCGGCTCAGAACCTTCAGCTTGAGGATCGACATGACCGAATCAGGAATTATAGCGTGCGGCCTGCCATTTCAAAAACACCATCTCAAAACACCATCTCAAAAACACTTGACTTTTTTCTCGCGATGGCTAGACTATTGGTACCCCCCCGGCTTTCGCGATTCCACTCCATTTGGGACATCCGTAGCGATAGCTCTGTCTAAATAACATGAATCCCAGTGAACCTTCCTGGTTCGCCCTCACGGTGGGACCCAGCCACGAGCGCAGGGCTGAACGCAGCCTCCTGCATCAAGGCTTCGAGGCTTACCTGCCGGTCTATCGCGTTCGCCGCCGTTGGTCGGACCGGGTCAAGAATCTCGATGCCGTTCTGTTTCCCGGCTACGTCTTTTGCCGCTTCGCTTACCCCGACCGGCTGCGAGTTCTGAGCTCCCCCGGCGTGCGCTCCATCGTCACCACTGGAAAGGACCCGGCGCCGGTGGATGAAGAGGAGATCTCCGCGGTTCGCTCCCTGCTCGCATCCGGGCGCCCCCCACTTCCCTGGCCGTATCTGCGAGTCGGCCAGAATGTGGTGATCCGCGATGGCCAATTTGCATCGTTGCGCGGCGTCATTGTGCGCGCCAAGGATGGCTGGCGCGTGGTGGTGAGCGTGGAGGCCTTGAGCTGCTCGGTGGCGATCGAAGTGGATGCCGGCCTGGTCGCCCCCGACACCGCCTGTCACCTTGGTCAAGCCCATGCGGGTTGTCAAGCCTAGAAACAAAACCGTGATGTTTCGAATCGCGCAGGAGGACTACGCCCGCCTCTCCACCATCGTGTCGGCCAGCGGCGCGCGAAGTTTTTCCGACTTCGCCCGCTCCCAGGTCTTGCGCGTGCTGGGCGAGCCTTCCCTCGCCGACGTCGGCCAACGATTGAGTGAACTGGAGCTCACCATGCAGCAGCTCACCGAGGCGCTACGGCAGTCAAAACCCAGCGGTGAAAACCCACGGATAAAACCATGAACCTCAGATCCATGAACAGCATTCGGCGGCGGGACCGTACCCTGGTGTTCCGCCTCAGCCAGGACGAATACGAAAGCCTGCTGGCCGCGACCTCGGAAGGCGGCGGGCGCAGCGTCTCGGATTTCATCCGCACGGCCGTGCTGGCCACGGTGGAGAACGGCGCGGATCACAAGTCCACGCCCGGCCGTCTGCGCGAACTGGAGCAGCGCGTGCGGAAGCTGGAGACAGCGTATCTGGGCCTGCTGAAGGAGGGTGCGTGAGGGCGCCTCTGGCGCTTGCGGCTCTGATTGCAATCGCCGGGGCCGGCCTTGCGTCCGGACAAGCGCGCCAGTCCCTGATGGAGGAAGTGGGCAAGGATAACCTTCCGTCGCAGCAATTGGGCATCGACGACCTGGTGGCGGTCTCCGTCTACGATGCGCCGGAGTTGACCCGCACGGTGCGGGTCGAATCCGACGGCGCGATTCACCTGCCCCTGCTCCACAACGGCGTCAAGGCTTCCGGCCTGCTCCCCCGCGATCTCGAAACCGCCATCGCCAGCGAGCTCATCACCGAGCAGATCTACGTGGACCCCGTCGTCAAGGTCACCGTGGTCGAATACCATAGCCGTCCCATCGCCGTGATGGGCGCGGTGAAACTGCCGCTGACGTTTCAAGCCGTCGGCGTGGTCACTTTGCTGGATGCGCTGGCCAAGGCGGGAGGATTGAACGATCTGGCCGGCACCGAGATTCTGGTTACGCGCGAACAAATCACCGAACACGTCCCGGTCAAGCGACTCCTCAACGACGCCGACCCGAGCGTCAATTTTGTCCTCCACGGCGGCGAAGAAATTCGCGTTCCGGAAGCCGGCAAGATTTTCGTCGCGGGCAACGTGAAGAAGCCCGGCGCCTTCCTGGTGCGCGACGGCAGCGAAAATTCGGTGCTGAAGCTGGTGGCCCTGGCCGAGGGGCTCGCCCCCTTCCACTACAAGACAGCGTACGTGTACCGGCCCGATGCAACCGGCGCGCGGCAGGAGATCCCGGTGGATCTGGACAAAATCCTGAACCGCAAAGCGCCCGACATGCCGCTCCAGGTGGACGATCTTCTCTACATTCCCGACAACAAGGGCAAGAGGCTGACGGCGGGAGTGATCGACAAGCTGGCGGGCTTCGGCTCCTCCACGGCTTCCGGGCTGATTGTATGGCATTAGAGCAGCACGAGGTGGAACTGGCAGGTCGCAGACCTGCCCCACTCCCCACAATTATCGACGCGGATTACGAGCCGCAAGCCGCGCACGTTCCGCTGGCGCACTATCTGTGGATCTTGCGCCGTCACGCCTGGAAAATCGCGGGCGGCGTGCTGGCCACAACTCTGGCCACGCTGATCGTGTCGCTGCGGCTGACGCCCGTCTACGAATCCACCGCCACCATCGACATCGACCGCCGCATGCCCACCGGCGTGCTGGGCCAGGAAGCCTCCGAAATCGTCAACAACGACGCCGACCAGTTTCTGGCCACGCAGGTCAAGCTGATCCAGTCCGATTCGGTGCTGCGCCCCGTGGTGGACAAATTCCACCTGCGCGAAGTCGAAAAAGATGCGCTCGAGGAAGCCATCGATACATCCGCGGTCAGCCTGGAAGCTCCCGTGATCCTCAAGCACCTGCAGGTCACGCGCCCGCCCAATACCTACATTCTTCAGATCAGCTACCGCTCCCCAAATCGCCAGCTCGCCGCCGACGTCGCCAATGAGATCGCCGTTTCCTACCTGGCGCACACCTACCGCATCCGCTACAAAGCCACCGCCAGCCTGAGCGACTTCATGGAGCGGCAGCTCGAGGAGCTGAAAGCGCAAATGGAAAAATCCAGCGAGGCGCTGGCCAAGTATGAGCGCGACCTCAGCGTCATCAACCCCGAGGAGAAAACCAATATCCTCTCCGCCCGCCTGCTGGAACTGAACACCGAGTACACCAAGGCGCAGGCCAAGCGCGTGGCCAAGGAAGCGGCCTACAACGCTGTCAAGGGCGGCTCGCTCGAATCGGCCGAGGCTTCTTCCCAGGGCGACGCTCTCAAAAAGCTCACCGAGAGCCAGAACCAGGAGCAGCAGAAGTTCGCCGAGATGAAAAAGCACCTGGGCGTGAATCACCCCGAGTATCAGAAGCAGCAGGCGCTGATCGACGAGATCCAGCAGCAGATCGAAGCCACCCGCGCCGGCATCGCCCAGCGCGTCGAGAGCGAATATCACGAAGCGGCCAACGCGGAAAGCATGCTGGAGCAGAAGGTCGGGGAGACCAAAACCGATTGGGACGATCTGAACGCGCGCTCCTTCAATTACCAATCGCTCAAGCGCGAAGCCGATAGCGACAAGCAGCTCTATGAGGAGCTGGTGCGGAAAATCAAAGAGGCCGGGATCAACGCCGGTTTCCAGAACAGCTCCATCCGCATCGCCGACGAGGCGCGTCCGGGGCTCAAGCCCGTGTTCCCGCGCACCTGGCTGAACGTGCTGCTGGCCTTCCTTGCCGCGGCCTTCATCGGCGTGGGCGCGGCCGTGCTGAGCGACGTTCTGGACAACACCATTCGCGATCCCGACCAGGTGATGCGCCTGATGAACACGGATGTGATCGGCTCGCTGCCGGCCGTGAAGGATTGGAGGAGACGGCTGAGCCCGATCCAGTCCATCAACGCTTTGAAAGAGGTCGCGGCGCCGGCTGTGACCAACGGCGTCGCCAACGGCAACGGCCACATCGTCGAGAAAAAGGGCAACGGAAATGGCAGCCGGAGGTCGCGTAAGCTTCAGGCGCTTCCCGCGGCTGGCGCGCTGGATCAGGCTCTCTCCAACTACGAAGAGGCCATCCGCACGCTGCGCAATTCCATCCTGTTGACCGACTTCGACCGGCGCTTGCGGAGCGTGCTGTTGACCAGCGCCTCGCCTTCCGAGGGCAAGTCCACCGTGGCCGCGCACCTTGCCGCCACGCACGCCAGCCAGCACAAGCGCACTCTGCTGATCGACGGCGACCTGCGCCGCCCCAGCGTGCACCGCCTGTATCAGGTGCCCAACAGCGTGGGACTGTCGAACGTCCTGTTGCAGCAGATCTCCTGGCGCGACGCGGTGATCCGCATGGACGATCCGCAGGGCCTGGACGTGCTGCCCGCAGGGCCTTCCACTCGCCGCGCCTCCGATCTGGTGGGCATGGGCCTGGCGCAACTGATCGAGGAAGCCACGCGCGAATACGACCTGGTGGTGCTGGACGCGCCCCCGCTGCTGGGCTTCGCCGAGCCTTTGCAGATGGCCACGGCCGTCGACGGGGTGATCGTGGTGGCGCGCGCCGGCGACACCAGCCGCAAGGCCCTCAGCACGGTGATCACTACATTGACCCGGCTGCGCGCAAATTTGGTGGGAGTGGTGCTGAACGAGGTGCACCGCGAAGTGAGCGCCGGGTATTACTACTACTACGGGCATTACAGCAAATATTACAAGCCGCGGCCGGAGTCTGGGGGTGCCTGAGGGGTTCGAGTTTCCCGTCCGCTGCCTTATTTTCATCGACTTCCTGGGTTCGTCTTGCCGTACAAGATTTTCGGATGACGGGAGGCCGACTTGAGGCTCGGTTTGGTTTTGAATTGGTTTTGTTTTTTGCGTCTTTTCCCCAGCTGACGCTTTATTTTCAGCCACTTCCTGGGTTCTGCTCGCAGAATAAATTTTCCGCATGGGGGGCCGCTGTGGGCCCGCTCGGCCGGTAATCTTTCCGTGCTCATCCTGGTTCATGGTAAAGGTGGGGCTCGCAGAGGCGGGAGAGGCTTGGAACGTAAATGATTGAAGATGTGGGTGTTAGACAGGAAAGAAAACGGGGATGGAGTGAGCGGGCTCGGCTTGCGCGGGAGTTTGGAGGCGGGGTGGTGCGTAATAAGGTCCATCGCGAAGTGAGCGCTGGCTACTAACTATGGGCGTTACGGCAGGTATTGCGCCCGGCCATAAGACGCATCCTGACCAGAACTCGTTGGCCAGCCGGCGAGCTTCCCTTAGCCGCAATTTCGCGTGGACCCTTATCGGAAACGCGGCCTACGCCGTGTGCCAATGGGGAATCTTCCTTTCGGTAGCAAGGCTGGGCAGTCCTGCAATGGTTGGCCAATTTGCGCTGGGGTTTGCGGTCGCCAATCCGGTCATTCTCCTATCGCAACTCCAGTTGCGCCCGTTGCAAGCCACGGATGCGAGCCACAGGGAGTATCGCCCCGGTGACTATCTCGCGCTTCGTTTAGTGACAACCTTACTCGCTCTTGCCGTCATCGCAGCTCTGGCAGTGGGGTCCGGTTATCGCCGTGAGACAGCCCTGGTGGTGATCCTCGCAGGGGTTGCGAAGGGCTTCGAGTCCATAAGCGACGTTCTCTACGGACATTTGCAACAACACGAGAAGATGGCGACGATCGCACGCTCGATGATGCTCCGCGGCGTCCTTTCCGTCGGCGTGACCACGGTCGCGGTTTGGGTAACCGGAAGCGCCTTGTGGGGGGCCGCGGCGCTTGCGGGGGCGTGGGCGCTCACGCTGGCAGCTCATGACGTTCCGTCGGTGAAGGCGGTTGGGCGTATCCCCACCGGGCTTCAATGGGATTGGACAGCAATGCGCCGGCTCGCTAAGGCGGCGTTGCCTCTCGGCGTGGTGACAATGCTTGCATCGCTGGACACTAATATCCCGCGGTATGTAATCGCCCACGACTTAGGCGAGGCTCCGCTGGGGGTGTTCGCCGCTGTCGCCTCGCTTCAGGCAGCGGGAAGTGTGCTCGTAAACGCCCTGGGGCAGACTGCCGCTCCCAGGCTAGCCCGCTATCACGTCGCTGGCGACCGCATGTTATTCCGATCCTTTCTGGCGAAATTGCTTTTGATCGCTCTGGTCCCAGGCGTGGCAATCATTGTTGTGGCGCTTGCGGCGGGCGACGCAGTGCCGAGGGTTGTGTTCGGCCCCGCCTTCGCCCACGAGAGGACCGTCTTCGTGTGGCTTTCGCTTTCCATGGCGATTTGGCTAGTAACCTCGATACTCGGCTACGGCGCCACGGCGAGCCGCCGTATTCAGCTACAACCGTACGTTCTGGCGGCTGTTGCAGCAACGACGCTTGTGGTGTCTGCATTTGCAGTGCCGCGATATGGCATTCTTGGCGCCGCTGTTGGCGGAACGTTTTCAGCTGCACTGTGCTGCATCCTCTACGCAGCCTTGCTACTGGTACCCACGGCCCGCGTTGAGGCGCCTTCCATATGATCGCAACCCTGGAACGGTACGAACCGACACAGCCCCTTTCGGTGTTGGTGGCCGAGTTGAACAGGCTCTATCACGAATGCGAAGCGCGTGTGTACGCTCGGGGCCACCCGGAGATCTTTGAGCAGCTCCCCCCGCTCTGGCGCGAGATGGCAGTCCACGCCAGTATCAACGGCCTTCCGATCGGCGAGAAACTCAGGATGCTCGATTTCGGTTGCGGCACTGGATTTGAGGCGCGGCAATGCTTGGAAGCCTTCGGAGCGGAGCGCATCGAGCGGCTGGTTTGTTATGACCCTTCGCCAAACATGCTCGGGCAGTGCAGGCAGGCACTGGAGGGGGTGTACAAGGCCGAGTATCTAAGCAGTCTCGAACAGCTCGGGCCGCGCAAGGGCCAGTTCAACCTGCTCATCACAAACTCGGTTCTTCATCACTTGGCCGATCCAGTAGTGGTGCTCCGGGAGATTGCGCCTCTGTTATCTCCGCACGCAGTCTGGATAAGTGGGCACGAGCCGTCGCGGCGGTTCTTGAGCAATCCCGAGTGCCGTGAAGTCTTTTGCAAATATCGCGCTGCGGACCTGTGGCGGCGGCTTATTTCACCCCGTCGTTATGTGCGTCGCGCACTCCGCCTTGTCCGGATTGCGGAGCTTCCAGAAGACTATGCCGCGCGGTGCGCACACGAGCAAGGCATGTTTCGACGGCGGCCGCCGGCGCGACTCGTGAGCGAACTCGTGGACTATCACGTGCTTGTCCGTGAACCCAAGATGGCGGAAAGGAGGGGTCTCGATTTTGTCCAGCTTGAGACTCATTTGCAAGGCGAATGGGAACTACTCTGGCGCCGAACCTATTCGTTCCTGGGCCCCCACTACGTCGCTGGCCTGGTAGCGCGGTGGCAGGGCGAAGCGCAAAGACTGGCTGAGAAATACGCAGATGACGGCGCGAATTGTTGCCTTATCTGGCGTCGCGTGACAGCGAACGGAGGAACGTGATGTCAGTGCGATTGGGTCCGTCCGCGCTCGATCTGGAAACGCTGCAGATCAGGACGCCTAGGCCATCACGTCGGATTGACCTCCACAGCATCGCCTTTTGGCTTTGCTGTGCATACGTCGTGTCGCAGGTCTACATGGTCCCGGTTTGGCTCGTTGGACCATCTTGGTCGGTATGGCCATCGATCACCGATTTGGTCGTGGCGCTGATGTTCGTCTGTCTTTTCTTCGTGCGGAGAGACAGGCCAAACGCCGGACCTGAAGTCCGCACAATTAAGCGATACCTTTTGGTCCTCGCCGTTTGCTCAGTCGTTTCTTACCTCACACTGACTCTAAATTTGCTCGGCCTGAAAACAGTCGATGTCTTCAGCGACAAAGGCCAGTATTTCGGGCTTTACCAGCTTTACCGGTTTGGTCAATTCTTGACAGTATTCTGGCTAGTCACGCGCATTGACCTCGACGCTCGACGCAAGGTGTGGTTGCGTCGTTGCATTGCCTTCACCTTTTGGGCCTCAAGCGCTTCAGTGCTAGCAAACTACTTCGGCTTGATCGACACACCGATGCTGGCGCCCCAGATTCCGAAGGACCTTGGTGTGGCTGGTCCCTGGGCGTTTTATTCCCTCGGTGTTGTCGGGAGGCCGGTTGGAGGCATCAGTTTTCACCACGCGTACCCCACCGTGCAACTTCTCGTGCTTTCGGCTACCTATCTGTGCTTTTTAGCTGCGGAGTGCGTGTGGCTACCCAGCGCGATCCTAACGTGCCTCTGGGGATGCGGTTTGGTCAGCGGAAGCCGAGCTGGATTCGTGGCGGTCTGCCTGTTTGTGGCCATCGTTGTGCTCACGCGGCCTCGGCGATTGCTGGCGCTCACAGTAGTAGTCGTCTTCGGCGCTCTGGCGTGGGTTTACGCATCGGCGGACTTCGCAAGTACCTTGGCGCCGGCCTTGGATCGACAGAAATCGATCACGACGTCCTATGACGAGGACGGCCTCGCCGGGCGGGTGGAGATATGGAGTGATCGTGTAGCGTTGCTAAATGAGAATCCCGCGTTCTGGCTCACGGGTACAGGATTCGGATCAGCCGCGGAGAGCGGGAGCAACGGGCACATGCTATACCTCCATATCACCTTGGAGGCTGGGCTCGTGGGCTGCGTCATTTTCTTGGTCTTCTTCCAGAGGGTCGGTGTCTTTCTTTGGCGCGCCGCAGCCAACGGACGCATAATGTGCTACGCGACCGTTGCGCTGCTGGTGTCGGCTGTCAGCCAAGAGACATTTTACCCAGTCCCAGCCCTGGGGCATTTCTGCGGAATGTACCTCTTCTCAGCAGCGGCGATACTCTCGACGAACCGGCGCGTGTCGCACTCACGAGACGAACTATGGAAAATCTAATGGACGGGCCGTTGCGGGTCCTTGAAGTAATTAGCGAGGCGAATCGCGGCGGCGCCGAGACGTGGCTCTTGCATGCACTACGGCAAGTGAATCGGAATCAGGTTGCGATTGACTTCCTCGTCTACGACGAGGGGCAAGGTGCGTATGAGAAAGAATTCCGCGACACAGGCGCCAAGGTCTTTGTGTGCAAGGGGCACCGAAACCTACTACGGCATTTCCGAAACCTTCGCGCTCTGATTCGCCGGCATGGACCATATGAAATCGTGCACACCCACACCGATTACTTTGGCGGCCTAGTTCTTCTTTACGCCTGGCTGTTGGGCGTGCGTATCAGGATTGCGCACAGTCACAACGACACGAGCGTGGTTGACAGTACTGCAGGCCTGACGCGCCGTCTCTACATCAGGCTGATGAAGCTGCTTGTGGGGACTTTTTCGACTGGTGGGCTCGGCACGAGCGAGGCCTCTGCAGCTCTAATGTTCGGAAAGGACTGGCGCTCAGACCGACGATGGAGGGTCATACCCTCATGCGTGGATCTTTCTGCCTTTCTGACGCACCCCGATAGGCGCCAGGTTCGTGCGGAGCTCGGCATCCCAGATAACGCAGTTGTGTTCGGACACGTAGGTCGGTTCGTCAAGCAGAAGAATCACGAGTTCCTCCTCCGCGTCGCGGAGCGGCTGGTGTTCCAGGATGATCGCATCACCTTTCTGCTGGTTGGCGGTGGATCCGATCAGAAGCACATCGAGGACAGTGTACGCGCGCGTGGACTCGCGGATCGTGTCATCATCCTCTCTCCCCGCGGCGACGTCCCGCGATTGATGTTAGGCGCTATGGACTTTTTTATTTTCCCGTCGCGCCACGAAGGGCTTGGTCTCGCGCTCGTGGAGGCCCAGGCTGCGGGACTGCGTTGTTTTGTCTCGGCGACCGTTCCGCCAGAGGCGATCGTGGTCCCCTCCCTCGTGCAGCGGTTATCGTTATCGGCTGGGGCTGAGCACTGGGCCAACTCAATCTTGGAGCAGACTAGCACGCCCAGTAGCGTCTGCCGAAAAGAGGCTCTGCGCACGGTTCTGAGTTCCTTTGACATCCGTCGAAACGCGGCTCAACTTGTGGACTTTTATTTGGCTCTGGCTTCCCGATGAGGCTCGTCGTCCTTATCCCCGTGTACTCCAATCAGGCCGGCCTCGACAAAACATTGAGCAGCTTGGCTGGCGCGGAAGGGGCGTTTGACGTGGTCATTGTTGACGACGGCAGCCCTCGGCCGATTCAGGCTCCATCGCGATTACAGGATGATGTTGCTGTTTCAGTTCTAACTCTCCCGACGAACTCTGGCATTGCGCGAGCGCTTAACCACGGCCTTCAACGGATTCTTGAGCAGGAGTATCGTTACGTTGGCCGCCTGGACGCCGGAGACACTGTCGCTGCAGGGCGTTTTGATCAACAAATTCGGTTTCTGGACGTTCATCCCAGCTGTGCCGCAGTTTCCTCTTTTGTCGATTTCGTTGACCGCAATCAGGCCACGCTGTTTCGCTACCGCGCCCCCTGCGACCACTCGGGAATACTGAAGCGGCTGCACCTTAATAACTGCCTTGTGCACTCGGGTTCGATGATGAGGACAAGTGTCCTGCGGGAGGTTGGCCCCTACAGGGAAGACGTACGAGGGGCTGAGGACTACGAATTATTCCTGCGAATGGCCCGGCACTACGAGCTCGCCGTGCTTCCCGAGGTCTTGACACGATGCGAGTACTCAACTTCTGGACTCACGGTAATGGGTCGGAGGAGGCAGCAGCGTGAGCGGCTGAGATTGCAACTTCGCTATTTCGACATCGCGTCTTGGCATAGCTTTTACGGCGTGGCCCGCACGCTGGCGGCGATGTTAACCCCGCACCCAGTGGTGTTTCACCTGAAGCGCATGCGCCTGCATTAGGGATACTCAAGTGATTTCGGTAATCATTCCAACGTTGAACGCGAGCCGGTGTATATCTGTTCTCCTCGACTCACTATTTCGTCAGACGGTAAAAGACATCGAGGTGATCGTAATCGATTCTCAGTCGGAAGATGGAACAGCCGAAATCGCCGCATCCTTGGGCTGCGCGGTGTTCAGCATCGAACGGCGCCGCTTTGACCACGGAGGTGCGCGAAATTTGGGCGCCGAGAAAGCGTCGGGCGAAGTTCTTGTGTTTCTAACGCAGGATGCGGTCCCAACCTCCACAGATTTCCTTGCCCGTTTGACGGGTCCCGTGGATGGCGAGCTCACAGTTGCCTCCTACGCGCGGCAGATCCCGGCTGCGGGCGCGACGCCCATGGAGACCTTCACCAGACTCTACAACTATCCGCCGGAATCGTCGTTCCGTCACATTTCTCGCATTCATCGCCGAACTCTCAAAGCATTTTTTTTCTCCAATGTGGCCTCCGCGATCAATCGGGCTTGCTTCGAACGTGTCGGCAGGTTTCCCGCTCCTGTTTTGACGAACGAAGACATGTTGTTGTGCGCTCGGTTGCTTGACGCCGGGTATCAGATCGCCTACGTCGCCGAAGCCCAAGTGATCCATTCCCACGCGTTCTCCTTTCTCCAGACCTTTCAACGCTATTTCCGTATCGGATCTGTCGTGAGGGAACACCGCGACACACTACGATCCGATCCGAACGCCGGAGATGGCCTCGATTTTGTGCGGCGTCAGATCGGTTACCTAGGGAGTGTGGAACGATACGGGTTCATGCCGCGGGCAGTGGCCGAAGCGGCGATAAAGGCGCTGGCTTACAATTGCGGATACGCCTTCCCCCGGACTCGCGGGCTCGCCGCGAGTCCCCAACCGGCTCCATCCATGAACGGAAACTGACCGACTTGTCCGTCCTCAATTCCGCCCCCATCACGCGCATCGCCCTCCAGGTTGACGACACCTCGAAGCGATCCTGGTGCCCTGAGGCAACGGTCCGGCCCTGGCTGTGCGCAGGCATTCTCTTGCTGAGCGACCTTGTAGCGTTATGCATCGGTGCAACGGCAGGCCTCTTGTTGTGGCATCGCGTGGACGCGCGCCTCTCGCCCGAGTTCTACGTTCACCTCTGGCCGGTACTGCTCCTGTTCCCGCTCGCCTACGCGGCTTCCGGCCTGTATCCCGGCTTCGGCCGCAACCCTGTCGACGAGTTGCGCAAGCTCTGCGCCGCCACCAGCGTGGTGTATCCCGCGCTCGCCGTCACCATCTTTCTGCTCAAGGACGCAGCCACCTACTCGCGCGCCGTCTTCCTGCTGGCCTGGGCGCAGACGCTGATCCTCTGCCCTCTGTTTCGAGCCTTGACCAGATCCGTCTGCTCGCGCAAGCCTTGGTGGGGCCATCCGGTGGTGATCGTCGGAGCGCCCTCGGTGGCCGCCGGCATCGCCGCCACGCTCGAACGCCAGCCTGGGCTCGGACTCAAGCCCGTGGCCATCTTCTCAGTTAACATCTCCGACCCAGTTGCCGGCTTTTCGGTTGCGAGCTGGGACGATCCTGAGCTGGCCGTTTCGCTCGCCCGCCGGTCGCGGGTCCGGCACGTCATCCTGGGCATGGCGGACACGCCTCGCCACGTGGCCCTCAGCTTCTTCAACCATTGCAGCGACCTGTTCACCAACGTCATTGTCGTGCCGGATCTGGCGGGCTTCTCCAGCCTGTGGGTGGAGGCCCACGACCTGAGCGGCATCCTCGGCCTGGAGGTTCATCAGCGTTTGCTCCTGCCCGGTTCGCGCATCGTCAAGCGAACGCTGGATCTGGCGTTCGTCGCGGCCTGCGGCATCGTGGCCCTGCCGCTGGTTGCGATGGTCGCCGTGCTGATCAAGCTCACGTCGCCGGGCCCCGTGTTCTACGGCCAGCGCCGCTATGGCCGCGGCGGAGGGCCGTTCATCGCCTGGAAATTCCGCTCCATGGTGGCCGACGCCAACCAGGCGCTGGAACGGCATCTCGATTCCGACCCGAGCCTGCGCGACGAGTGGAACCTTACTCAGAAATTGAAGCGAGACCCGCGCATCACTCCTTTCGGCCGCTTCCTCCGCCACACCAGCCTGGATGAGCTGCCGCAGCTCTGGAACATTCTCATCGGAGAGATGAGCCTGGTGGGGCCGCGCCCCATCATCGCCAGTGAAATCGCCCGCTATGGCGACGATTTCGCGCTGTATAAGAAGGTCACGCCGGGCCTCACCGGCATGTGGCAGGTCTCCGGCCGCAATCTGCTCACTTACGAACAGCGCATCGGCTTCGACATTTACTACGTGCGCAACTGGTCCATCTGGCTGGACCTGCACATCCTCGCCCGCACGGTGAAGACCGTCCTGCGCGGTGACGGGGCTTATTGAACGGGCTGGCAGTGGGGCAGGTCTGTGACCTGCCATTTTCGGGCCTTAACCCCGGGCCGGCGCGCTATACAGCTTTCCGAAGTTGGCAGGTCACAGACCTGCCATTTTCGGGCCTCAACCCCGGGCCGGCGCGCTATACAGCTTTCCGAAGTTGGCAGGTCACAGACCTGCCCCACAGTGCATGAGGATCAGGCGGAAGTTCAGCGACAAGTTCAAGAAGGCGGCCGTCCAGAGGCTGGCCACGGTCTCCATGACCGAGGTCGCGCGAGCCTGCGGTGTCAGCGTCAGCGTGTTGCACCGCTGGCGCAAGCAGCTCGGCGGCGTTCTTGCCGCGGAGCATCGCGCCGGGCTCGGCCGCCGCAGCTTCCCGAAGGAGTTCAAGGAGTCCGTTGTGAAGCGCCTGGAATCCGGCGAGTCCGTGAACGACGCCGTCCTCGCCTTCCACATCAACCCCACCGTCCTGCGCCGCTGGTGGCACGAATGGCGCAAGTACGGCGAAGCCGCGTTTTCCGGCTACGGGAAGAGCCGCTCGCCCGCGGCCTCCACGCGCACGGTCATCGTGCGCTTCACCGCCGAGGAGTATGAAAACATCAAGGCCGTCAGCCAAGTCCGCCGAGCCAGCAGCCTGCCCGATTTTGTCCGCGCGCAGATCTTGGCCGCCTCTGAGGCGCCTTCGGTCGCTGAGATCGCAGCCAGGCTGGACGCGTTAATCGCATCCATGCAGAGCGCCGTGCTGATCGCGTCCGTGCAGCAGGCCGCGCGAGGCGCCGGTCAGGTCCGCTGAACGGCTTCGCGGTCGAACACGCGCGAGACCAGCACTCCCGCGCCAATCACCACGATGCAGCCCACCACGTTGTACCAGAGGAAGGCGATCTTGGTGAAGAGGAACGCGGCGAAGATCACCGCTTCGCCCGCCAAAACCCCGAAAAAGGCCCCGTTCGGCCCCACCTTCTTGAAGAAGAACGCCAGCATGAATACGCCCAGCAGCCCGCCATAAAACAACGACCCGACGATGTTCACCGCTTCAATCAGCGCTCCGAAATTCCGCCCGTACTGCGCGAAGCCCACCGCGAACATCCCCCAAAACACCGTGGCCCAGCGCGACGCGGTCACGTAATGACGATCGGAGGCGTCCCTGCGGATGTGCCTCTGGTACAGGTCGATCACCGTCACCGCCGCCAGCGAATTGATCTCTCCGGAAGTAGATGACATTGCGGCCGTGAAGATCACCGCGATGATCAGCCCAACCACTCCCACCGGAAGGTAGTTGGTCACGAAGGAGAGGAAGATGAAGTTGGTATCGTGGAAATCCTTGCCCACAAGCTGCTCGCCGGCGGCGTGCGCGTCGTTCAGCTCACGCTGGGCGCTGGCAAACCGCGAGCGGCTCTGCTCCTGGGCTTCCTTGGCAGTCGCTCCGCCCGTGCGTCCGGCTTCAAGATATTCTTCCGCGGCTTGTTTGCGCTGGGTGAACGCCTGGTCGTAACGCTGCTCCACCATGGCGAAGCGCGGATCGGATCGCACCTTGTTCAGCTCCACCGGCTGGAACAGCAGCGGCGGCTTCACGAAAATAAACAACACAAATACCATCGCGCCGATGAACAGGATGAAGAACTGCATCGGAATCTTGGCCATGGCGTTAAAGATCAGGCTCAGCCGGCTCTGCTGGATGGATTTGCCCGTGAGGTACCGCTGCACTTGGCTTTGATCGCAGCCGAAGTAGGCCAGCGCCAGGAACATGCCTCCGATCAGGCCGCTCCACAGGTTGTAGCGGTCGTCCCAATCGAAATGCAGATTCACTGCGTTGAGCTTTCCGGCCGCCCCGGCCAGCGAGATCGCGTTGGCCCAGGAGATATTCGAGGGAAGCAGATGCACCGCCATGAACAGCGCCAGAACCAGAGCGCAGGAGATCAACAGCATCTGCTGCACGTCGGCCCAGGTTACCGCCTTGTTGCCGCCGAGCGCGGTGTAGGCCACGATCAGCACGCCCATCAGCACCGTGGTCAGGCGGTCCGGCCATCCCAGAATCACGGAGAGCACCACCGACGGGGCATACAACGAAAACCCGGCCGCCAGCCCCCGTTGCAGCAGGAAAATCCCGCTGACCAGCGCGCGCGTCTTGGCGTCGAAGCGCTGTTCCAGATATTCGTACGCCGTGTATACGTTGGCGCGGTGAAATATGGGGACCGCGGTCGCGCACAGCACCACCATCGCCAAAGGCAATCCGAAGTAGAGCTGCACGAACCGCATTCCGTCGGTGTAGCTTTGGCCGGTGGTGGAGATGAAGGTGACCGCGCTGGCCTGCGTGGCCATGATGGAGAGCCCCATCGCGTACCAGGGCATGCTCCTGCCGGCCAGTAAATAGCTGTTGACGGTGTTGCTGCCGCGCCCGCGATACAGGCCGTAGCCGACGATGAATGCCAGCCACCCGAACATCACCAGCCAGTCGAGGGGCTTCATGGGGCGTCAGCTTGAACGGCGGCAGGGGCTTGCGGCAACCTAAAAGGATAACGCTTTTCCCCACGGGCCTCGGTGAGACTAGGAACTGCACGAGCCGGGTGCGCTCGGCGTCCTTCTATGTGAGCATATAGGCGAGGATTTCAGGAAGGCTTGACTGTGGGTAGAACGACATGGGCGTGGATGTTCATTTCCGCAAGCGTCTTCCTGGGGCTTTGCGTTTTACAGGCCCAAGTCCCCAGCAAAATGGAGCTCACGGTCGTGGACTCCTTAACCAATCAGCCCGTTCCAGGCACGCTGGAGGAGTTTCTTGGTCGCCGGCCCGCTTAGGGTCTGGTGCGCCTCGTCGATGCCTGCAAGCAAGGCGATATCCTCCCGTCTGTAGACCTGCCTGAAGCGTCGCCGCCGATAGGGCTGCGGTTTCACTTCTTCCCCGCGCAGATACATCGCGATCAGTCGCGTCGTCTGTGCCCGGCTCAGCCCGGTCATCTTCTCCATGTATCGCCGCACCACTCCCCGCCCGCTGCGGTTCAGTCTTTCATATCCCTGCTGTCGCAACGTTTGATTCACCCAGCTGTAAACCTCTCCTCGTTTTTGGCCTCCGAATCCTACATCTCCACTGCCTTCGAGAAATGCCTGTATCTGTTCCAGGCTCATCTTGTATGAGACAAGACTCACGCTTGCCCCCGTTGGTCAGCCGGTGTATGATTCTTGGGACCCCGCGTAATCTGAGGCTAAGCATAAACGACTGTGAGGGAGTGAGACCAAATGAGAGCTAGGCTATTCGTTCTATTCGCCTTCGTGGTCCTGATCGCGCTCATCTGGATGTCGCCGGCCGCGCCAATCTCGATAACGGCATTCGCGCAGCAGCCGGCAGCTCAGCAGCCGCCTGCACAGCCCGCGGGGCGGGGACCGCAGGGGCAAGGCAGGCAGGGCGGGGGTGTAGGAGGAGCCGGATTCGGACGAGGCGGCACGCCGACATTCGCCGGACCGCCGGCAGGAATGCAGGCGTTGGCGCTGGATTTGTTTTCATCGAAGAATTTCTATAAGGACGAAAAGCTCTGGTCGGACCAGCGCTATTTCCGGTGCAATACGCCCCGCCAGCTAACGGATATCTGGACCTCGCGCCGCATCGGTGAGAAACCGCCAACATCGGCTTCATGGGGAGACTGCAGCGCGGATTATCCACGAGAAAAGATTGTGAGCCCTTACCCTTATAAGAGGGCCAAGGAACATTATGAGGCCTTGTTGGCGGCAGCCAAGGCAAAGGGCGGCCCCACCGTATATACGAAGGCAACCACGCCGGACTGGGATGGCTACTATGCTCGGGACCAACGAGCGGACCACGGCGCCGAGTGGATTTGGGGGACCGTCAACCAAGTCCCCACCATACTGTCTTTACTCACTCCGGAATATCAAAAGCGCATGGTTCAGATGAACTATCACGAGGCCGTGGACAATGCTCCGCAATGGGAAGCCTCCTTCTGTTATCCGGAAGGATTTATGCGCTGGTGGGCTCAAGCTTCGCAAGGCGGAAACTTCCAACTCACGGTGACCCCGTGGCAGGTCCAGTTCCTGTCGGGCGTCGCAGCCAACTTCCTGCGCCAGGTCTTAATCGGAAAGGAGCATGTTCAAAAGGTCCCGCAATGGTACGGGGAGACGGTTGGATTCTGGGATGGAACCACTCTGGTGAGCTGGACCGCGAATGTTCAAGCCTGGACGCTGTCGCACTCCATGTTCGAATTCAGCGCCAAAATGGAGACGGTCGAAACGTTCAAGCCTGTCTATGATGCAGGCGGAAAGTTCACCGGACTCGATCACGACACGGTGTTTTACGATCCTGAAGCATTCGTCCAGCCGTTGCACGCCACCTATCGTTACACGCGGCAAGCGGCCACGGACAATCCGACCCGGCGATACACTTATATCGAGTGTTTGAGCAACCTCCGGAATACGGACGGCAGGCCGACTCAACTTACCAAAGCCGACCCTCGCTATATCGACTACTACGGCCGGCCGTGGGCCCAGGACTGGGAAAATTATTTCGAAGCCGGCTGGGATAGGCCGCAGAATGCTCTACCGCAAGACATTCTCGACTTATTTAAGTAAAGAAGGAGAAAATAATAATGACCACACAATCAAATAAAGGCTTAATAATCGCGGGGCCTCTCGCACTTGTATCCTTCGGTCTGTACATCTCACCGGCTTTCGCACATCATTCGTTTGCCATGTACGATCAGACCAAAACCATAACGTTAACAGGGGTAGCCTACCAATTCGTCGCTCAGGCCAACCATGCCGAGATCCACTTCTATTTGATCGGGCCCGACGGCAAACTCGCCAAGGACAAAGACGGGAAGAACGCCGATTGGGGCGTCGAGATGCAGGGCGCCGCGGCGGTCGCTCAGCAAGGCATAACGGCGACCGCGTTCCCCGTAGGTACGATCTTCAGCGTAAAGATGAATCCTCTCCGCGACGGGAGTAATTTCGGATCGCGCGTCGGCGCCATCGCGAAATGCCCCTGGAAAGTGCCTCCCGCCCCCGGTAAGACATGCGACACCGTCAAAGACAGTCAACTTCTCGGAGGGACTACTTTCTAAGGCCGGAGGGGCCCTTTCTTAAGGAATGTCGACTTGAAGCAATTTGCCGAGTGGCTATCCACAACCGCCCCAAGCGTCTTCATACAAAACCATAACGCTTGGGTCATCCCAACGATTCAATCCATTCACATTGTCGGCATTGGAGTGGTGCTGGGATCCGTATTCATGATCTATCTGCGCATCCTGGGATGGGCGGAGATGGATCGAACACTGCGGCAGACTACGAGCCGGTTCGGTCCCTGGTTGACGGGCGGCTTGTACCTGCAATTGGCAACCGGAATCCCGATGGTAATCGGGGAACCCGTGCGTGAGCTGGTGACCTTTTCGTTTTGGTTGAAAATGTTTCTCGTGGCCGTCATCACGCTGATCGCCGTCATTTTCCAAAGGTCGGTCCGGAAAAACGAACTGAGGTGGGAGGATATACTCGTCAAACGCAGATCCATTCAGGGGCTGGCGATCCTGACGTTCCTGATCTGGGCCTGCATCGTTATCCTGGGACGCCTGATCGCCTACGACCACGTCTGGGGTTCCTGGTCGCCGGCAACGAAGGCCTGAATGGATATTGCCGCGTTTCTAAAAACGCTCGAAGCGTCCGAGCTGGCCACTAGAATTCGCGATTCGCTGTTTCTCTTCCCCCTGCTCGAATCGGCTCACGTCTTTGGTCTGGCTTTGGTTTTCGGCACGATTTCGATTATCGACCTGCGGTTGTTGGGAATTGCTTCGACCCAGCGGCCGTTCCAGCGGATGGCGTCGGACATTCTGAAGTGGACGTGGGGCGCTTTTGCCTTGACGGCGCTGACAGGGTCGCTGATGTTCATCACGAATGCACACGTGTACTATCACAATTTCTATTTCCGGACGAAGATGTTGTTGCTTGTGCTCACCGGCATCAACCTGCTCGTTTTTGAGCTGACGGCCGGCCGGACCGTTCAGGGCTGGGATAAGGCTCCGTCAGCGCCTCGCGCGGGCAAAGCTGTGGCAGTCCTGTCACTCGCGATGTGGATCGGCATCATTTTTATGGGCCGTTTGATCGGCTTCACAACCAGCCGGGCCGCCGTGGCAGCGCCGCCACCGGCCAGCGTTAATTTCGATAACTTTCTCGAGGGGACGCCGAATGACAGCGGCGGAAGCCCAGCCACGCCCTCACCGAACAAGTGAGCCTTATTCCGTGATCCCGTCTTCCTTCGCGGCTTCCTGAGCTCTTTTGTCGTTCGGGTACCAATAATGCAGATGGCAATTCTCGCAGGCTTTGTCGATGCCGTCGAGGGCGTGAAATAGCGCATCCTTGTCTTTCGAGTCCACTGCCTTTATCGCCAAAGCGGCCGCGTCGTGAAGCCTCCTCGCGCGGCGGATGAAGCCCGGACGGTCGGCGTTCAGCAACTTCTGGACTTCCGCCGGCTCATCTTCAACTTGGGGGTTGCTGGATCGATCCTTTGGCCGCGCGGCCATGCGGCCCTCCGTGGTCAGGAGATCCGGGGCGTCTAGCAGGACGACAAGGCGATACCGGACATCCTCCCATTCCGCATCGGTCTTTGGCGCTTTCTCGCTGATCCCGTTCTTATCCGCGATCTCCTGGACCGATTGGAACACGAACTCTCCACTGGGATTTACCATCGAATGCATGATGTCCTTGATCGTGGCCGGCCCGCGGCCGGCGCAAGCCACGCCTGTCCAGAGCAGCAGCGAAAGACCGGCTGCCAGCTTCGCCCTGCCCGGGATTCGCGGCGCGCGATCCAGCTCCGCCACACTATTGTAAACGCCGCGCCGGAATATCAGATAGTTTACGGCTATCAGCACGAGCAGCGCGATTTTGGCCCAGAACCATGGATTGTATGAATATTGTTCGGCCTTGGAACCAAACATCAGAGTGCCACAGGCAGCGGCGAAGATGAACCCGAATCGCTTCGGAGCGCGAAGCCCGTTCACTACTTCCGATACCGAGTAGCTCCGCATCCCAAGACCGAGCAAACGCAGATCCGTCACGACGATCATGCCGCCAAAAAACGCCAGCGCGACCATATGCAGCGACAAAATGACCGGATAAGCGTATGCCGAGCCTCGGATGTAGGAAAAGAAGTCCGTCTCCTGTAGCGACTTGAAAAACCAATCCAGCATAGTCAGCTCCTGCCGAGGTGGAGCTTAGAGTCGGTGAATCCGATCAAGATCCCGCCAAACAGCACCAGCGCCCACAGTCCTAACGAAACGCATGCCGCGGTTCGGCCCATGCCCGCGGGGACGCCCGGCACCACTGCCTTATGTACTGCCGTGTAATAGAAAAGGATTGCCAGTACGAGGGAAAACATCTTTAGAAGAAAAGCGTAATTGAGGTAATACATGTCGGGATCGATGGAAAAAAGCAGTAATCCCGAAAAGATTGCAAGCGAAAGGCCACTCAACGTCCATGGCATGGTGTCCGCCCAAAGCTGCGCGGCGCTTTTCTGGGTCAGCCCCACGCCGAGCAGACGAAAGTTTACCAGTGCGATCGTCCCCACGCCGCAAACAAATCCGACGATGTGAAGACACTCCAGGATTGGGAAGGCCAAGCTGGATTCATTGAGCGGGTTCTCAATCAGCATTTGACGGGAACCGGCATCCTATTCCAAGCCGAACAGCCGCATCGCGTTTTCCTTCAAGATCAGCGGCCGCACTTCCTCGCGTATTGCGATCTCGGCGAAGTCCTTCAGCCAGCGGTCCGGCGTGATCAGAGGGTAATCGGAACCGAACAGCATCTTGCGCTTGAGCAGAGTGTTGGCGTACTGAATCAAAATCGGCGAGAAATACTTGGGCGACCAGCCGGAGAGATCGATATACACCTGCGGCTTGTGCAGGCACACAGAAATCGCCTCATCCTGCCAGGGGAACGAAGGATGGGCCAGGATGATGGGCATGTCCGGGAAATCCACAGCCACGTCGTCGATATCCATGGGGTTGCCGTATTTGAGGCGCACTCCCCCGCCGCCGGGCATTCCCGTGCCGATGCCGCTGTGGCCGGTGTGAAAAATCACCGGCAGCTTCGCCTCGGCCAGCACCTCATAGAACGGATAAGCGATCTTATCGTTGGCGTGGAAGCATTGCAGGGGCGGATGCAGTTTGAATCCGCGAATACCTCCCATGGCGATCAGACGCCGGGCTTCGCTTACAGCGCCCGCGCCGCGAGTGGGATCGACACTGGCGAAGGCCATGACGATGTCGCTGTTTTCAGCCGCGAACGCGGCGACTTCTTCATTGGGCACGGGGGGGCGTCCGGTGAGACGCTCATCCACGGAAAAGACCACGCAGCCGATCTTGCGCGAGCGGTAGTATTCGGCGAGCTCCTTGCGGCCGCGTGCGGCGCCGGAATTGCCGAAATATTTCTTGGCCGCTTCGTCGGCGGCGTTGCCCACAGCCTCGGATTCGATGTGGACATGAGTGTCGATGGCGACCAGTTCTGCGGTGTTCATAGGTTGATTTCATTATGACCCGCCGCACGCTCCCGCAAATGTAACCAGCCAAGTGGAGTTGCCTCCACATCCGCTGGAGCCAGCCAGGCGCCCGGTGCCTCTCCGCATCCCGAGCCCGGGCGGGTGATGAGGACATGAAACGATGCCGAGCGTCAGGTATCGGTTGGCCGAGGGACATGACGCGGATGCTCGCGGCGATGTTGCGGCGGATCCCGGCGCTGCCGTTGCCAGCCCGCTTCATCAAACACGGACGTTTTGCTCCCGGTGGATTAGAGTTTACGTGTCACGTTCAGCAAAAAGGACCATGGCAGATGGTACGATGACTGAGTTCGCCTTGCAGCCGCCGCCCATCAATGGCTGCATCTCACCTTGAAGCAGAAGCGATCAGCCTCCGCAACTCGCCCCCGTCGGCCCGACGCCTCAATCGAGGCGAAGACGCCGGTTGAGCCAGCCCAGCCCGCGATAGAGGACGCCTCCAGCGGTCCGAGTTTCGCCGTTGCGGATGCGGCGCCCGCACTACGCTCCTGGTTGAACGCGGAGCGCGCTCTCTACATATGGGCGGCGATCGTCGCGGCGTGCGTCGTCTGGCAGCCACTTCTGCTGGGATTTTATCTGGACGACTGGGATCAGATCGTATACGCCTCGACTCAGGGAACTCCCTTCAGCATGACCCGGCTTCTCTTCCTGAACACCGTCGATCCTACGCGGCCGGGCTTGGTTGCCGGCGCGTTTTCTGTGCTCGTCCTTGTTCGGCAATCATCCCGTGCTGTGGCAAGGGGCGCTTCTTCTGGTCAACTGCGGAATCGCGGTTAGTATCGTGGCGGCGGTTCGCGCCCTGACCCAATGGCACACGACTCAATACAGCAGAGTGATTGCCGCAGCCGCGGGCTTGTGCTGGCTCCTTCTGCCCTGGAATGAAGCCGCGAGATTCTGGCCCACGCTGCTGCCGAACATTCTGACGATCGCGGTAGAGGGTTTTCTGTGCGTCTATTTGATCCAGGGATGGATGAAGAACCGGTCCCGGGCGATCACCGCCGGAGCTCTGTATCTGTGGACGTGCCTGTGCTACGAGGCATTCTATTTCCAATGGATTCCGCTGGTCTTGATTGGAGTCGCGCTGTGGAAGGCCAAACGCATAGCGCTGAGGCCGGTGATCGCGAGCTCGATTGCTCTGCTCGCCGCGCAAGGCGTTGCCGGACTTTGGAGCGTCTACACCAAAATCGAGGGCTATCGCAAAGTGAAAGGAGTGCTCCCAAACTGGAGCCAAGTGACGCGAGACAATCTATTGAACCTGGCGCCCACAGTGCTTCGGAGTGTTTCCGAAATATCGGTGGGGTTTGCGTTTTGCGCAGCCGTCGTGATCGCCGCGTGGCTGTTTGTGTACGTGAGATCTTTCTCACGCGATTCGGAGAGATCCGCCGCGCACGGGAGCACCGCGCTGGCCGGAATATCGCTCCTTGGTGGGCTGATCTCGATTGTCGTGTTCTCCCTGGGCGGCCGAATCGTAATCGCGATCGGGCCGGAGACAAGATCGACGATTCTCTTCAACTTCTGGATGGTCATCGCGGCCGCGATCCTGACGACTTTCACCATGAATCGCCTTCGCGCCGTGCCAAAGGCAGTTTTTGCCTTGGCGCTCGCCGGTCTGGGGCTGTGTCTAGCGGCGGGCCAGGTCCTGAGAGCCGGGGACTGGATCACTGCGTGGGACCAGCAAAAGAAGATCCTGGCGGAGGCTCCGATTTCAGAGCTTAAGCGCACCCCGCTTCGTTGTGTATAGCCCCTGGGGAGGTCCGATGAGGTGGAACGGAAAGCAACTGTCCTACGAGGGTCAGCCCGCGATCGAGACCGCGGACAGCGTCTATTTATGGCGTCCGTCCGACGTAAGCTTCTGGCGTCCGCCGGGCCCATTTGTCGTCAATCGGGACCTGACGGTACGCGAGCTTCCCTAACGTCCGCGACCCACCATAATGACCCGCGGCGAAGGCCGAGCGGAATACAGCTCCTCCACCAGCTCGGCGCGATTGCGCAGGATCGCGCCTTGATTGAGCGAGCCTTTGTCGGTGGCTTCGTGCTTGTCGATGGAGGGCGGCTCGGTCATGAGCATGGCGCGCGCGATGCGGTTGGAGCTGCCGGTGCTCGCCTCGGCGAGCTCGTGCAACAGGCTTTGGAATTTGGCGTGCATCTGTTCGGGCGAAAGCCCCGCGCACGCGCCGGTACTGGGGAAGATCAGCGCGCCAACCTCGTCGCGATCGTGACCGGCGATGACTATGTCCTGCGCCCAGGGCGAGCAGTGGTGCAGGAAGCGCGCCCGCAGCGGTCCCGCGCTCACCCACGTGCCGGTGGAGAGCTTGAAATCCTCGGCCAGGCGCCCGTCGAACGCGAAGCCTTTGGAGACATCGGCAGGATCGACGAAACGCAGCGCGTCGCCGATACGGTAAAAGCCTTCGTCGTCGAAGGCGGCTCGAGTCAGCTCCGGCTCGCGCCAGTAGCCGGGAAAAACGCTGGGGCCGCGCAATCTCATTTCCAACTTATTGCCAAAAGGCACCAGCTTCAACTCGACGCCGGGCGCGGGGAGGCCGACATCGCCCGCGCGCCTCAGATCCTTGCCGGGGAACAGCGCCGCGGGGCCGGTTTCGGTGGAACCGAGTCCTGTGAACATCACGATCTGCTCGCCGCAGGCGGCGACCGCGTGCTGCTGGAGTTCGTCCCAAACCGGTTGCGAGATGCCCGCCCCGGCATAGTACAGCAGCTTCAGCCGGCTGAAGAAACGCTCGCGAAAACCGGGCCGATCGCGCAGATACGGAAGCAGCGCCTCGAAGCCCTTGGGAACGTTCAAATATACCGTGGGCGCGACGTCTTCCAGGTTGCCGATGGTGGTTTCGATGCCGCCGGGCGTGGGCTTGCCTTCGTCGATGTACAGCGAGCCGCCGTTGTACAGAACAAATCCGACATCGTGATTGCCGCCGAAGGTGTGGTTCCAGGGCATCCAGTCGCACAGCACTGGAGGCTCCTCGGCGACGAAGGCCAAAATGGAGCGCACGATTTCCTGATTGCTGGTCAGCATCCGCTGCGTATTGATGACGCCCTTGGGAACGCCGGTCGACCCGGAGGTGAACAGGATCTTCGCGATGGTGTCGGGATTGACAGCCGCCTGCGCGCGATCGCCGGGCGATGACGCTTCAACCAGCTGTGCGAACGTCTCTCGCGTCAACACTTCCATGTCTGGAGTCACAACCGCCTCGATGGCTTTGTGGTAGGCGCGAGCATCCGACGCGTAAACCAAGCCCGGCGTCAGCAGTCCGAAAATATGCCGCAGCTTGCCGAAATCCGAAGAAATCAGCGAGTAGGCGGTGGAGATCGGCGAGTAGGGGATGCCCGCGTACATTGCGCCCAGGCCGAGGAGCGCGTGCTCGATATCGTTGCCGGAAAGAATCGCGATGGGCCGCTCTATCGATACCCGCCGAGCGAGCAGCGCTTGCGCGATATTGCGGGCGGCCGAGCGGGTCTCGGCGTAGGTGCGGGTGCGCCATGCGCCGCGTTCATCTCTTTGTCCGAGAAACACGCGTTCGGGAGTGGACGACGCCCAGAAATCCAGGCAGTCGGTCAGCCTCTCGGGGTAGCTTTCCAGCGGATAGATGGACTCCACATAGATCGACCCATCCGGCGATGTTCTCTGCGTTACCGAGTTCGGACCAAAGTGAACGTCACGCACCGGCATGGCTGAGGGAACTGGCTGCATCGAACGACGCGAACGTTTCTCCGCTCTCCGCCAGACGCCGCAGCAGCGGAGCCGGTTCCCAGAGTTCACCGAAGCGCTCGTGGAATTCGTGGACGCGTTGGTACACATTCTTAAGACCCACCGTGTCCGCGTACCACATGGGTCCGCCGCGATAGGCGGGGAAGCCGTAGCCGGTCATGTAAATGACATCGATGTCGGCGGCGCGCTGCGCATAGCCGCCTTCCAGAATGCGCGCGCCCTCGTTGACCAGAGTGTAGATGCAACGCTCGACAATCTCCTGGTTGGATATGGAGCGCCGCGGAATGCCGGCCTCGATGGCGGTGCGTTCGATCAATGCGTCGACTTCCGGATCGGGGATGGGTTTGCGGTCGCCGCCGTAGCGATACCAGCCGGCTCCGGTCTTCTGGCCCAGGCGATGCATATGGTAGAGCTTGTCCAACACCAGCGGAACGCGCACGCCGGGTTTATCCAGATGCTTGTACTCCTGGCGAACCCTCCAGCCCACGTCGATGCCGCCCATGTCGTCGACGGCGAAGATGCCCATGGCCATCCCGAAATCGTAGAGCGCGGCATCCACCTGCTCCGGGGTCGCGCCTTCCTCGGCCAGGAACTGGGCCTCGCGCATGTACGGGAGCATCATGCGATTGCCCACGAATCCGCGGCAGTTTCCAACCACCACTCCGACTTTGCCGAGCCTCTTGGCCAGCGCCAGCGCGGTCGAGACCACGGCCTTTCCGGTGTGGACGCCGCGCACGATTTCCACCAGCCGCATCACGTTGGCGGGGCTGAAAAAGTGCAGCCCAACGACCATCTCCGGACGCGAGGTGACGCTGGCGATCGCGTCGATATCGAGCGTGGAGGTGTTGGTCGCCAGAATACAATCCAGCCTGGCGACGCCTTCGAGCTCAGCGAAGATTCGCTTCTTCAGCTCCATGCTCTCGAAGGCCGCTTCGACGATCAGATCCGCGTCCTCGAAGCCGTCATAGCCGGTTTGCGCACGGATCGAGGCGATCCTCCGATCCGCTACTTCCTTTGAGAAACGGCCCTTCGCGATTGAGCTTTCGTAGTTCCTATGGATGGCGGCCATGCCGCGGTCGAGCGCGGTTTGATCGACATCCTTGAGCACAACGGCGATGCCTGAGTTGGCGCACGCCATGGCGATGCCCGCGCCCATGGTGCCAGCGCCGACAATGGCGATTTTGCGGATCGGCAACACCGGAGTGTCTTTGGGAATGTCCGCAATCTTGGACACGGCGCGCTCGGCGAAAAATGCGTGAATCAATGCCCGGCATTCATCGGAGGCCAGGCGCTCCAGCAGAATCTCGCGCTCGCGTTTGCAGCCCTCCTCGAAGGGCAGCGTGGCTGCGGCTTCCAGAGCGTCCACGGCGGCCAAAGGCGCGATCATGTTCCGCCGTGTTTTGCGCGCCAGCTCCCGCCCCGCCTCGAAAATCTTCGGATCCGCGTCCAGCTTTTCGTTCCGCTCGCGCGTCTTCCGCAAGCCGCTTCCAGCGGTTTCCATTGCGAATTCGATTGCGCGGCTCAACAAATCGCCTTCGATCACGCGGTCGATCAGTCCCAGGCGCAACGCTTCCGGAGCCCGGATAGGCTTGCCGGAAACGCACATCTCCACCGCCGCCGCCGATCCCACCAGGCGCGGCAGCCGCTGCGTGCCTTCGGCTCCGGGAATGATGCCCAGGTTGACTTCGGGCTGACCCATCTGAGCGTCGGGGACGGCCACGCGGAAATGCCCGGCCATGGCCACTTCCAGGCCTCCGCCCAAAGCCGTGCCGTGGATCGCCATGACCACCGGTTTGGAGCAATCCTCGATGCGCTGGAGCAGTCCATGCAGCTCCGGGCCCTCTGAGCCGCCTCCAGACGCCGCGCGCTCCAGCTCCTTGATGTCGGCGCCGGCGATGAAGGTTCGTCCCGCTCCCATCACGACGGCCGCAACCACGGACGCGTCGATCTCAATTCCGTCGATCGCCGCCGCGATGCCTTCCGGCACTCCCGGGCTGAGGGCGTTGACGGGTGGATTATCGATGGTGACTACGGCGATGCCGCCGGTATGCGTCACGGTGACCAGCGTGCTCATCCTGCGTATATTAGATCACTTTCAACTCAGGCCGGCAGGCGGATCAGGGAAGCTCCGGGCACGCAACTGAGAATGTCCCGGTTTTCAAGAGTCGATTCGAGAATCCGCCGCGACAAGCCCGAGTGCTCGCGCGCCGCGGCTTCCGCGCGCGTGCCCTGGCGGTGTGCGATGGCGTCCAGGATGACACGGTGATGCTCCTGGCCGATGGCGAACAATTCTTCCGCGCCGGGGAGTTTGGAACGGGCAAAGACCACGGCGCTGGGCTGCGCGAACGGCAGCAACATCACCTGGTCCAGGGACCTGCGCAACATCGGGCTCCTGGCCAGAGCCACCACGGCCGCGTGAAACGCGTCGTTCAGGTCCAGGTAGCGGGCGAAGGAATCGATGTTGGGCACGGGTCCCAGGTACGCGTCCATCTCGCTCATACAGCGGCGAATTTCGGTCAGTTCCCGGTCGTGGGTGAGCCGCTCCGCCGCCAGCCGCGCCGCAGTGCCTTCCAGTACGCCGCGCATCTCGATGGCATCCCAGATATCCGACAGGCTAAAGGAACGGACCACGAATCCACCCGACGGCGAGGCCTCCAGCAGACCCTCGTGCGCCAGCCGGTCCAGGGCCAGGCGGATGGGAGTCCGCGACACGCCCAGGCGCGCAACCATGGGCAGCTCCGAGATTCGCTCCCCGGGCTGAAAGTCGCCCCTCAGGAGCATCTCCCTTACATTCAAAAGGGTGCGTCCGGTTTGGGAGACGAATTCAGCGTTGCCGGCTCGGGCTCTGTTGTCGGGTCCATTCATATAGGACGCTCCAATCTATTGTATGCAAGGAAGTCTGGCGCAGAAGTTTCGAGTACTTAACTACTCTATTTTATTTTTATACTAACCAGCGTGCCGTGCGTGCCGGTCGACTGGGACTTGCATGCGAAAGACCGCAAAATTAGAGGCGGCAGCCAGGCCCCGATTGGTTACCGCTCTGGCCGCGAATCGCACTGACAATTGCGTGGAACGGGTCCCAACCGACAATTAGTCTGGAATTGACATGCCGGCATGGCCGCGTTATTCTGCCGGTTGACCGAGGTGTTTATGAAGCCCGTATCGTTCCTGTTGGCCGTGCTGGCGCTGGCATCGCCGATTGCCGCCCATCATTCCTTCAACGCGGAGTATGACGACACCAAGCCGGTGACCGTGACCGGAGTGGTGACCAAGGTGGAATGGCAGAATCCGCACATCTGGTTCTTCCTCGATGTCAAAGGTACCGACGGGACGGTGACGCACTGGGCGTTCTCCGGCGGCGCTCCAGGCCAACTGATGCGGCGCGGGATCACCAAAGATGTGATCCAGCTTGGAGCGACCGTCGTGGTGCGCGGGTTCCGCGCCAAGGATGGATCCAACAACGGCACCGGCGGGACCGTGACCTTCCCCGACGGCCGCATGGTCTTCACGGCGGGGGCGGAAGACAAGCTTCCGGAGACGAAGAAATGAGATCCCTCGCAGGCCGGTTCGGAGAAATGCTCGGCGCAAGCGCGGCGGTGCTCGCGGCGGCCGCGTTCACAGGACTCCTTGTACCCGCCAGCGTTCGCGCGCAGAGCGGCAAAACTCCGCGCACCTCCGACGGCAAACCCGATTTCAGCGGAACCTTCGAGTGGCCCAAGTCCATCGGCGGTCCGAAATGTAAGTGCTCGGCGACGATCTTCGACAAGAGCAAGTTCGCGCCCCTCAAAGCCGGAGGCGAGCCGTTCTTCGAGCCTCGCACCGGCGACCCGCAACATGACGAGCCGCGCTCATTCTGCATGCCCGCCGGGTTCCCTTCGGGAATGCTCTCGGCCAACGCAGTGCAGATGGTCCAGAACAAGAACTACCTGGTGATCGTGCACGAGTTTCAACGCATGACGCGCATCATCCCCATGGATGGGCGCCCGCATCGCGAGGGCCTGGAGCCGATGTATTACGGCGATCCGGTGGGCCATTGGGAAGGCGACACGCTGGTGGTGGAAACCACCAACTTCAAGCGCTGGGGGCTGGACGATTACTACTACACCGAGCCAAAAGAATACCGCATGCACAGCGAGGCTCTGCGCACCGTCGAGCACATCCAGTGGAAGGACGCCTCCACCGTTTCCTACCAGCTCACCATCGACGATCCCAAGATCTTCGAGGGCTCCTGGACCCAGGACTTCGAGATGAAGGCTCGCCCGGATTGGGACGAGATCGGGCTGTTCGAATACATCTGCGAAGAGAACAACCGCTGCCCCGGCGGCAAGTGCAAAGCTCCGTAAGGAGGGGCCCCATGAAGGAAGTCGTCACCTATTTGAATTTTGACGGAAACTGCCGCGAGGCCATGACGTTTTACGCGAAATGCCTCGGGGGTGATTTGACCCTGACACCGCTCTCCGAAATGCCGGGCAATCATCCGCCCGAAGCCAAGGACAGGATCATGCACGCGCGGGTGAACAAAGGGTCAACCGCTGTGTTGATGGCATCGGACGCGATGCCGGGCATGCCCTTTCAGCAAGGGGCCGGCTTCTCGATTTCCATCATGTGCGAGAGCGCTCACGAAATCGACAGTCTCTTCGCCGCGCTGAGCGAGGGAGGCAAAGTCGGCATGCCCTTGGCGGATCAGTTCTGGGGCGCGCGATTCGGAATGCTCACGGATAAATTCGGCATCCATTGGATGTTGAACTTCGAACACCCCAAATCGTGACACGAGCAATCCCATTTTTGACTTTTGACGGAAACTGCATCGAGGCTGTGACGTTTTATCAAAAATGTTTTGAGGCGGAGCTGTTTCTGATGCCGTTCGCCGACGCTCCGGACGATTTTCCCAACTCCGAGCCGAAGGACCGCATCCTGCATTCCACCCTGAGGAAGCGGTGGTCGGACATCTTGATGGCGGCGGACACCTGGTCCGGAATGGCCCACCAGCCGGGCAACAATTTTGCAGATCCAAGCTGACGATGTCGGCGAAACCGAGCGCCGCTTCGCCGCGCTCAGCGAGGGAGGCAAGATCACAATGCCGCTTCAAGAGACCTTCTGGGCCTCGCGATTTGGCGCGTGCACGGATCGATTCGGTGTCCATTGGAGCTTCAACTGCTGGATTTGAACTCAGCTTCAAGTGCATTGAGCTCTCGTTCTTCGGATCTGGAATGCCTCGTCATGGCCGTGAGCCTCGTTTCTTCATTGAATCACGTCGTGACGCCGGCGGACCCGTTCATTTAATCGGCGGATTTGCTACAGTCACTGTTAGGATGCCTGCCGGAATACAGGATTCGTTGCGGCAGCGCGGGGTGCGGCTGACGCGCCAACGCCGACTGCTGCTGGAATTGATCGACCGCAGCGGCATGCACCTGGACGCCGAAAGCCTGTATCACATGGCCCGCGAGCGCGACCCCAAGCTCAATCGCGTCACCGTGTACCGCACCTTGAAGCTGCTAAAAGAGGGCGGCCTGGTGGACGAGCTCGACCTGGCGCATTTTCAGGGCGACCAGCATTACTACGAGACCCGGCTCAAACAGGAACACGCGCACATCATCTGTCTGCGCTGCGGCCGGGTGGAAGAGTTTTTCGGCGAGGAGTTGCAGCATCTGCGGTCGCAAGTGGAGTCGCAGTTCGGCTTCGAGATCCGCTTCGCGAGAACCGAGGTGGGCGGCTACTGCTCCCACTGCCGGGCACTCCGCGCGCAAGAGGAGGCCGAGCCGGCGGCGGGCTGACCGCGCCTCCCGCTGGCCGCGCATCCCAATGGAAGCGGGCGCACAACACTCCGAGACGCAGCACGCGTTGCCGCCGGCTTCGCTGCTGATCCTGAATCCCTCCGGGCAGCGCTCGCGGGTGGCTCTGAAGCCGTTGCCGTTCGTGCTGGGCCGCCATGCCGATAACAACCTGGTGCTGCGCGACAATCGCGTTTCCCGCTCGCACGCGCGTATTTTCGCGGAGGACGGCCACTATGTGATCGAGGATCTCAGCAGCCGCCACGGCACCTGGGTGAACGGCGCGCAGATCGGCCGGCACGTGCTGCGTAATTCCGACCGCATCGACTTCGGCGTGCGCGAGTCCTACCAGCTCACCTTTACGCTGGAGCCGGGGGAGATCCATCGCATCCTGGATCAGTTCTCGACCTCCTCGCGCGCCGGCGCCGAGGGGGCCAATCACCTGGGCAAGCTGCGCAGCCTGATGGAGGTGGCCAGGGCCTTGCAGAACTCGCTCTCGACCCAGGAGATTCTCACGGCGGTGGTGGACGCGGCACTGGCCGTGACCGGCTGCGAGCGCGGATTCCTGATGTTACGCAAGGAAACGCCGCGCAAGGACGGGGATCTGGAGGTGGCGGTGGCTCGCGACAAGGAAGGCAAGCAGCTTCCGGCGGAGGATCTGCGCGTGCCGACGTCGGTGATTCAGCGCGCGCTGCATTCGCGCCGCGATCTGCTGTCCATGACCTTCGATCCGTTCGCGGAGCAAGGCGTGCGTCCGGAGATGAGCGTCGCGGAGCTGGAGCTGCGCAGCGTGGTGTGCCTGCCGCTGGTGCAGATCCGCAGCGGATCGTCGGAGGAGACGCGGATGAGCACCGCCGCGGAGGCCACCGTCGGGTTGCTGTATCTGGATTCCCGGGTCCTGCCCGCGGATCTTTCCGCGGGGAACCGGGAGCTGCTGCAAACCCTGGCGATCGAGGCCTCCACTATTCTCGAAAACGCCCGCCTGATGGAGGAAGAGCGCGCCAAGACTCGCATCGAGAATGAGCTGCAAGTGGCTCGCAACATCCAGCAGGGACTCCTTCCCGTGGCGATGCCGGTCGAAGGCTGGTTCCGCGCGGCCGGATCCAGCCAGCCCTCCACGCAGGTGGGCGGCGACTACTTCGACGTGAAACAGATCACGCCCGGGCTGTGGGCCGCCGTGGTCGCCGACGTCTCCGGCAAAGGCGTCAGCTCCGCGCTGCTGGCGGGGCTGCTGCAAGGCGTGTTCCTGATGGCGTCGTTGCAGCCGCACGATCTGGAAGGCATGCTAGCGCTGCTCAATTCGTTTCTGCTGGATCGCACACGCGGGGAAAAATACGCCACGGTGTTTTACTGCACGCTGGACGCCGCAGGGCTGCTGCGCTATGCCAACGCCGGGCATTGCGCGCCTTTTTTGGTGGGCGCCGACGGACGGCTGCGCAAGCTGCATACCTCGGGCATGCCGGTGGGCATGATCGAGGAAGCCACGGTCGAGGTGGTCGAGATACGGCTCGAGCCGGGCGATAAGGTCGTGATCTATAGCGATGGCCTGACCGAGACGGAGAACGGCGAAGGCGAATTCTTCGGGACCGAGGGTCTGCGCGCCTGCGCCCGGGATCACTTCCGGGATAGCGCCGCGGGACTGCACTCCGCGCTGCTGGCGGCGCTGGAGCGCTTCAGCGATGGCGGAGCCCTGCGCGACGACGTCACCATCCTGGTGTTGGAGTACGCGCCCGTGGAGCCTTTCGCATGACGGACTTGCTGTGGCGCACGCACTCATGCGTGCCGCGTCGCCACTCCTGGCGACGCCCAGCCAGCCACGGCATCTTATCTACACGCCGCCACCAGGGTGTCGAGAAGAGTCTCGACACGGCACGCATGAGTGCGTGCGCCACGCCGGGGGAGTGAGCAATCCAGGTTCTCTACATCGCGGCGCATGGAGGATTCGCCGGCAATAGCGTACCCCTGGGCGGAGGCGCGGCTGTGTGCGACCGTCTGGTCGAGGAGTGGAGCCGCACCCGCCCGTTTCCCTTCCGTCTGATCTCGCCCGCGGTTCTCGGCGCGTCGGCGCCATCCGGCGCGGATCTGGTGCGATTCGGCGAGCGCGCCTATGCCCGCTTCTCGCGCGACTTTGAGCGAGCCGCCACGCAAGAAGTCCTGCGCCAAGATCCGGCGGAGACGGTCGTGCTCGCCAACGATATCTCCGAGGGGCCGGATTTCGAGACGCTCGCCGCGCGCGGCTACCGCGTTTTCACCATCTATCACGTCGATGTCGTCGGCTACGTCGCCGCGATGTATTTCCGCGGATGGATTCGTCCGGAAACCACGGTGCGCTGGTATCCCCGGCTGCGCGCGCTGCTCCCCGACATGGCGCGCTTGGTTTGGGAGAAGCAGGAGGCCAGCGTGCGTTATTCGCGCGGGCTGATCATGCCCTCGGAAGGGATGCGCGAGGTACTGCTGCGCTGCTATCCGTTTTGTCCGCCGGAGCGGGTGCATGTGCTGCCGTGGGGCGCGTGGGAATCCGGTCCACCCGGCGACGCCGCGCCTTTGCGGCAAGAGTTCGGCGTGCCCGAAGACGCTCGCGTGTTGCTGACGCTAAGCCGCATCTCTCCGGAAAAGGGCCAGGACCTGTTGCTCGAAGCCCTGCTCGAATGGGAGCGGCGCGGCGATCCGCCCCGAAACACAGAACAATCGCCGCTGTGGCTGTTCGTGTGCGGCGATGCAGCCTTCATGCAGGGGCGGCGATTTTTGGCGAAGCTGAAGCGGCTGGCTTCGCGGCTGCGCCGGACCCGCGTGGTCTTTCCCGGATATGTCACCGGCGAACGCAAGGCCGCGTTTTTCGCGCTCGCGGATGTGTTTGTTTTCCCGTCGCGCTATGAGAGTTATGGCTTGACGCTTCTGGAAGCGCTGGCTCGCGGACTTCCCGCGGTGTGCCTGGATCATCACGGCTCGCGCAGCGTCATGCGCGAGGAGTTTGGCGCGATTGTGCAGCCGGGGGATCTGCGCGCGGCACTTGAGAAATTATTAGCCGACGACGCAGGCCGGAAGAAGTTGGGCGAGGCGGCCCGGAAATTCGCGCAGGGAGAACGGTTCACGGATCGCGCCGCGGAACTGGCGGAGATTCTCGCTTCCGCTTGGTGATTTCCTTATGATCGTTCCGCGATAGCCTTGTTGGCCATCTCGATCAGCTTTCCGCAGCACCCACTCATCTGGATGGTGATTTCGCGAAGGGTCGCTCCGCGGAACTGGAGGCGCGGAGCCTGGCCATGATCGGGGCAGCGCAGGTCCCGCAGCTTGCGCCCGGTGTTGTGCTTGAACTCCTGCACGGCGTCTTCCGCCGCTGGAGTTGCAATCGTCCGGAGCACGAAATCATACTAGCATAGAATTGTTTTATGGCCCGCGGACTGTTTTTCCCCGAAGAGATCTCCGATTACTTGCTCTCCGTCTCGCTGCGCGAACCCCCCATTCTTCGACGGCTGCGTGAAGAAACGGCAAGCCATCCCAAGGCCAATTTTCAGATTGCTCCGGAGCACGGGCAGTTCATGGCCCTGCTCATCCAACTGATGTGCGCGCGGCGGACCATCGAAGTCGGGGTTTTCACCGGCTACAGCTCCCTGGCGGTGGCGCTGGCGCTGCCCGCCGACGGACGCATCGTGGCCTGCGATATCAGCGAGGAGTTCACGTCTGTCGCCCGCCGCTACTGGAGGGAGGCCGGCGTCGACCGCATGATCGACCTGCGTCTGAAGCCGGCCATCCAGACGCTGACCGAGTTGATTGCGCAGGGCCAGAGCGGGCGCTTCGATTTCGTCTTCATAGACGCCGACAAATCCAGCTACGAAGGCTATTACGAATGCGCCCTGGAGCTGCTGCGGCCGGGCGGGCTGATCATGGTGGACAATGTGTTGTGGTCCGGGCGCGTGCTGGACCCCTCGGATCAGACCGCCGACACGGTGGCCTTGCGCGCCTTCAACAAGAAACTGCTCGCCGACTCGCGCGTGTCGCTGAGTATGATTCCCCTGGGCGATGGCGTCACCCTGGCCCTCAAGCGCTAACCATGTGGAGCAGGCCTTCGGCCTGCTCTTGGCAGGTCGAAGGCCTGCCCCACTAGCGCCACGTGCGGTATGCCGCGCTAAGATACCCTTGAAGTAGGCGGCAGAGCGTAGTGGAATTCGTCGACCAACTCAAATCCTCCATCGACATCGTCAAGGTAGTGGGCGAATACGTGCGCCTGAAGCGCGTGGGCTCCACCGGCCGCTACGTGGGCCTGTGCCCGTTTCATCAGGAGAAGACCGGTTCGTTCAACGTCAATCAGGCTCGTCAGATGTACAAATGTTTCGGCTGTGGCGTGGGCGGCGACGTGCTGAAGTTCGTGATGGAGATCGACGGGCTCACGTTTCCGGAAGCCCTCAAGCAGCTCGCCGAGCGCAACGGGATTCCCATGCCCAAGCGCGCCGATTTCTCCGACGCGGAATCGCGGCTGCGTGGAGCGCTGCTGGATATGCACGCCACCGCCGCACAGGTGTTTCAGGCTAACCTGCGGGGGCCGCATGGCGCCGAGGCTCGCACGTATCTGGAGCGCCGCGGCGTTTCCCAGGAAATGATCGAGACTTTCGGGCTGGGCTATGCATCCGCGCCGGGGCAGGAGCTGGCGCGCCGCTTCACCGAGCAGGGCATTCCGCAGGATCAGATGGAGGCTTCGGGCCTGGTGCGCCGCCGCCAGGAAGGCCCCGGGTTCTACGATTATTTCCGCGGGCGATTGATGTTTCCCATCCATAATGAATCCGGGAAAGTGATCGCCTTCGGCGGGCGAGCCATGCGCGACGAGGATCAGCCCAAATATTTGAACTCGCCTGAAACGCCCATCTATAGGAAGACATCTGTTCTGTACAACCTGAATCGCGCGCGAGACGGCATGCGGAAGCTGAACCGAGCGGTGCTGGTGGAAGGGTACATGGATGTGATCGGGGCCTACTCGGCGGGCGTCAAGGAAGTGGCCGCAAGCTGCGGCACCGCGCTGACTCCGCCCCAGGTGCGCACGCTGCATCGCCTGGCCGATACGGTGGTGGTGAATTTCGATCCCGACGCGGCGGGAGCCAACGCCACCGAACGCGCCATCCAGCTCCTTCTGGACGAAGGCTTGCACGTGCGCGTGCTGGCTCTGGAGGGCGGACTCGATCCGGACGAATACGTCAAGCAGAACGGAGCCGAGGTCTATCGCGCCAAGGTGGAATCGGCCGGCGGATATTTTCACTGGCTCGCGGATCGGGCCCGCGCTCGCTTCCCCAGGACCGCCGAGGGACGCGCCGACGCGTTCAAGTTTTTGCTGCCGGTGGTGCGGAAGATTCAGGATAAGATCGAGCGCGCCGGCGTGGCGGGCGAGATCGCCTCCTACCTGGGCGTGGATCAGGGGCTGGTGCTGGATCAGTTCAAGCGAGCCGCAATGGAGCGGGGACCACTATCGAATTTGAACGCGCCCCACTCTCATGCACCGAAACCTTCCCAGGCCCCCTCGGCGGTCCCGGCCATGGAGCGGATTCTCTTGGGTGCGCTATTGGGCAGCGACCGCGCCCGCGCCGAGGTGCTGCCTCAGCTCGCGCCCGCCATGACCGGGGAATTTTCGACCCGTGAGATCTTCGATGCGCTGCGGCAGGTCGACGGATTGACCGGCCCGGCGGCGTTTGCGGCGCTGGAGGCACGCCTGGATCCCGCCTCCCAGGCTCTATTGCATGAGCTGGCCGCTGCCGATGATATGAATGACGAGGTGTCCAGTTGGGAGCAGGCTCATGCCTGCCTCCGGCGGCTCCACCGCGGGATGAAGAAGCGTCAAGTGGACGATCTCCGAGCCCGCGTGAAGGCAGCCGAACGCGAGGGCCGGATGGAGGAAGCTCTGCGCTGGATCGCCGAGTTGCATCAACTGGAGCGGGAAACCCGGGCGGAAGCAGGGGCATGATGGCCGCCCCAGTGTTGTAAACTGAAATGCAATCGATGTACTCGCGTCACGATCGGGGTCGGGGGCGTGAGTGGGAGCCGGTGGAGTAACGTGGCGACTGAAGAAAAATTCGGGCGGCTGAAGCAATTGATGGACACCGGAAAAGAGAAGGGCTACGTCCTGTACGACGAAGTCAACGAGCTGCTGACCGAGGATTATTCCGGAGGCCGCCAGCTCGACGACCTTCTCACCGAACTGGACAGCGCCGGCGTCGAGATCCTGGAAGAACCCAAGATCGAGTTCGACAAGAAGCTGGAGGAGGGCGAGGAGTTCGCCGAACTGGAGCTCGCCCAGGATTTCAGCGACAAGACCAACGATCCGGTGCGCATGTACCTGCGCGAGATGGGCACCGTTCCGCTGCTCACGCGAGAGGGCGAAATCGAGCTGGCCAAGCGCATGGAGCGCGGCCAGGGAGCCGTGCGAAAAGCGCTCTCGCGCTCCTCGCTGGTGGTCCGCGATGTTCTGGCCCTGGCCGAGACGATTCAGGCCGACCCCACCAGCGTGCGCGACATCCTGGTGATGCCCGATCTGCTGGTCACCGACGAGACCGTCGCGGAGCAGAGCGTGGAGCTGCTGGCCACCGTCGCCGAGATCGAGAAGTATTACAAGAAGGCGCAGCAGTTCCGGCAGAAACTGCAATCCGTATCGCGCGGAATGAAACCCAAGATGCATCGCACTCTGCGCTGGAACCTGGCGCGGACCCTGGTGTGCGTCTCGCGGCTGATCCGCGGCATCCACTTCACCTCGGTCATGCGCCGCGAGCTGGCCGGACGGCTTCGCGCGGCGGTGGAGGATCTGCGGCCCGTCGAAAAGGAAATCGCCCGGCTCCAGCGCAAGCTGGAAACCGCCTCCAACGGCGCGCACGGCGGGGCCGCCGCGGTGCGCAAAGAGATGCGCACGCACAGCCAGCGCATGCAGCAAATGGAGGAGGAATCCGGCGCGACCGCCAGCGAATTGCGGCGCACCTTGCAGATCGTCGAGCGCGGGGAGTACGAAGCCGAGGTCGCCAAGAAGGACCTGGTGGAAGCCAACCTGCGCCTGGTGGTCTCCATCGCCAAACGCTACACCAACCGCGGCCTGCAATTTCTTGATCTGATTCAGGAAGGCAACATCGGCCTTATGAAGGCCGTGGACAAGTTCGATTACCAGCGCGGCTACAAGTTTTCGACCTACGCCACCTGGTGGGTGCGCCAGGCCATCACGCGCGCCATCGCCGATCAGGCTCGCACCATCCGCATCCCCGTGCACATGATCGAGACCATCAATAAACTGGTGCGCATGCAGCGGCAGTTGCAGCAGGATCTGGGGCGCGAGCCCACCACCGAGGAATTATCGGTGAAGATGGAACTGCCGGTCAACAAGGTGCGCAAGGTGCTGCGCATCGCGCAGGAGCCGATTTCATTGGAGACTCCGGTGGGCGAGGAAGAGGAATCGCACCTGGGCGATTTCATCATCGACCGGCGCGTGGTCTCGCCTTCGGAAGCCGTTATTAATTTAAACCTGCGGGAGCAGACCGCGGAGGTGCTCAAGACGCTGAGCCCTCGCGAGGAGAAGATCATCAAAATGCGCTTCGGCTTGCAGGACGGCAGCGAGCATACCCTCGAAGAGGTGGGCCAGCATTTCGCCGTGACCCGCGAGCGCATCCGCCAGATCGAGGCCAAGGCTCTGCGCAAGCTGCGCCACCCCAGCCGCAGCCACCGCCTGCGCGCGTTCCTGGACACGAGTCTCCGGGATTAGCCGCGCACCCGCGTTTATCCGTGCTCATCGGCGGCCGATTCTCATTCCTCTCGATCAAGTTGGCAGGCCCAATAACTCTTGGTGCGTGCTGTATGCTTGGCAAGCCTGGACCAGCATCGCTCTGTGCCGGGGACCAATCGAGTGAAAGCATCTCTTAGCGGCAAGCGGTCCGCGGTAAATTATGCGAAACGAACGCCTGTCCGACACCGTTCCGCTTTGTGATAGACTAGTCCGCTGTTTATGCCCAAATTTCAGCAACGTCGGAGATCGAACTGACGATGTGTGTCCTTCCGTTCTCGCCTGGTAAGATTCTTCACGTCGATTATGCAGCAGAGGGGATTACGATAAAAGGTGGAGGTAGGACGGATGTAGTAGATTTCTTAATTACGAATCATTCCGCGGAACCGATTGACCGAATACATCTCATCTACCCCAATTCCATTCCGTTAGATTCGGCGTCTTCTGCGTCATCAGGATTGCCGCAACCAAGCTTCACGGATCTCACCTATACCTTGCTCGAAGAGGATGATTCGCCGTTTAACGAATTTTATTCAAACGCCTACACCAGTCGTGACATCGAGAGATCACCGGAATACGACCGGCTCGCTATCACGATGATCAACCCTTCGGATGTTTCGAATAACGTAGAGTACGTCGGGTATATCAAGGGCAGCCATTCGGTCTCGCCGTACGAGGTGCGCGATGGGGAGCGGATGACTACTTCGGAATGGAGTCTCCTTTCGGCTTTGGGCTGGTCGGTATTCACAATCAAATTCAATTTTCCTTTGTTGCCGCGTGAGCCTCGCTGGCTGCGAGTTCGCGGCGAAACTGGTTTGCTGGGGATCAACGAGATGCTTCCACTTGAGCGCGTGATAAAACGCTACCTCGGCGTCTTGTCGGACAATTTTGAGATCGCGGGCCCACTCGATGTGCGGTACCGGCTAACGACGGTGCTGAAGGCCGCTGGAGTCGGGAAGGTGGCGTCTTCATCCGGAATCGGACGCATGTTGTTTCAGGATCTCTACCGAAAACTCGTGACGCAAGGCATGAATTGGGAAGGCACTGAGACGCTTGTCAAGGACTACCGCTTGAGCATTTTTCCTTACGAGTATCGAAGATGTGATGACCCAATCTGGTGGGGAGATATTATTCCGTCTGGTCCACTACTCAATAAGATGAGGCTTCGTTCCGGTCGCCTCCTCTCAAGCTACCAGTGGAAAGCCGGCGAACACATCATCGCCAAGCGACTTCAGACACGCGACGGTCTTTTCGGAGTTCGGATTCAAGCCTACGACGATCCGACGTTTCGTCTCTTCCTGCCATGGATTGCCTTGGTGTTGGGGATCGTCAACTTAATTCTCAAACTGTGGGGTAGTACTCCAAAGATACCCTAAGCCCTAGGACCTAGCTCAGTAAACTACTGATACACAGTAAGATGCAAAAGCCAAACCCGCACAGCAACTTAGGAGGTATGATGAAGTTGAAGGATATTCACTTGAAACAAAAGGAACCGACGGAAGAGAGGATGGACGGCGCGAAAATTGGTCGACAGCTCGCGCCGGACAGTGTCGAGATCAAGGAACTTGGTGAGCAGCAGTTGAGAGCGGTCATCAAGGATATGAGCGAGGATGCGCGTCAGCGCGTGGTTTTCAATTCCTCTGGTGGTCTGCCAGGTCCACCGACCCCTCCAGTGCCTTCCGTTACACGGCGTTTGATGGAATGGATCTTCGGTGTTCGCTAGCCTACCAAACGGATAGTCCATCTATCCGTTTTTTGGGCCTCCCGACCGCGATCCCTGAGTATCAGTAGTTTACTTTTGCAGGACATAGCGTCGACTGCGCACAACTTACCTTTACATCTCCCCGTATTCATGCTAGCGCTCTCTTGATGCCTCCCCCACGCGGCGCATCATAAAGGACATTATGAATCACCAGCTTAGGGAGGGGGAGGACGGCAAAAAAACGACCTAAACCGCCCGGCGAATTGGTGCCAATCCGATCACGCGAGCTCTCCCGCGCCGGTCTCGAAAATCTGCCGGCCGTGATCGGACGCGCCGGCGAGGCCGCCGCCCGGCGTTTCATCGAGTTCTTCACGGCGACGATCCGGAACAAGAACACGCGCGCGGCGTATGCCGAAGCGGTTTCCCAGTTCTTCGCGTGGTGCGAAAAGCACCGCGTGACAACGCTCGATCAAATCAATCCGGTGGTGATCTCCACCTATATCGAACGACATCCTCGCGTAGCACCGACCGTGAAACAGCACCTAGCCGCGTTCTGATGCTCTTTGACTTCTTGGTGACCGGGCAAATCGTTCCCATGAATCCGGCGGCGTCCGTGCGCGGACCGAAGCACGTAATCCGGCGCGGCAAGACGCCTGTGCTGAAAACTGACTAGGCTCGAACGCTCCTCCATTCGATTAAGATCGATTCGAATCGCGGCGCACGAATCGCCGCGGACCACGAAACTGTATGACCGGTCCGGGGACGAGATCACGCTCGATGAGGTGGAGCGGATTGCGATTTGATTTCCGCTAAGCTTGTAGGAGGAATCTTCCTTGAGACGCTGCTGGGGATGGACGAGGACTCTTCATCGCTGCAGTAGAGAGGGCGACTGGAAGCTTTTCTGCCACGAGCACCGGCGTCAGCCTCTCGTCTTCGCTTGTTCCCTTTTTACCGTCATTGCAGGTGCTGCGTCAATCTACTCGACCGGTTGGTTCAAAAAGAGCAGCGCCGTGGTCGCCGAGGTCATGTTCCTGTGGTCGCCATTGCAGTTTATAGCCGTGAACTTGACGGATGAGCCTATTGAACATGTCTCAATCACGGTCGAGCGAAATCGCGCCGAGCCTGAGTATGCCCAGGACCCTTCACTCATTCAAGCGGACCAGATGAATAGGCTCACCGTGAGTCCGCAGGGCACGCTCACGCTGAGACCGCAGATGGCCACGCCGATTTTGCCCGTGCCGGCATATCTCGTACCGAACACCGACCGGCCGACGCTGTATCAAATCAGGATATACGCCAAGCGTCAAGCGCTCACCGAGATCCTATACGTCACGCCGAAAGACGGCGGATTCGATGAGGCCGTGGATCTCGCTGATGACAAAACCAAAAACTGGCTTAAGCGCGATGCCACGGAGGCTATGAAGCGATGGAAACATTGGCCTGAATGGTGGAAATAAAGAGATGGCCTTCGATTACAGAGGTCGCCCGGCGTAGACGATTCCGTTCATTTAGAAGGAATGGCGCACTTGGCCGCGACAGTCAGTGTCGCGTTTACGGGCTTCTGCCCCGTTGGCAACGTGCTCCGCTTGTTTGGCTTCACTCCCATGCTGGGATCGAAAACACCCACGCGCTGGAACTGTACTTCATGCAGACAGACCGCTGGTACCTTGAGCGCCGGATCTATCTTGCGGTTGGAATCAATATCTCCGTCGCGTCCCTGATCGTGCTCAAGCACAGCGCCTGGGCGACTGCATTCACAGCCTTCGTCGGTGGCGCAATGGTGTGGTTTGCGGCGACGGGTTTTTGTGTAATGGCAAATGGGCTTTACTGGCTCGGCGCCGAGCCGCGCTTGACACCCGAATCGATGCCTTCCGGCCGCTGCGCGGAATGCGGTATGTCGGGCGTGTGTATTGGCGCACACGCAAAACGGGCGCGAGGTGGAAGCTTTCGCGATGCTGGAGCCGCGGCAGAGTCAACGCCCTCCCTGGCAGTGGAGCGGCATCCGTTGTAGACTCCATAGGGTGCTCAAACAGCCAGCCCTCGGCCTCGCCGCCTCCGCCCTGGTCATTGCGGCCTCACTGGGTTTTGTCGCCATCTTTCCCGCCGCGAAATTCCTTGGTAGTGTCACTTATTGCCTTATGTGCATCATCCCGATGGAAATCGTGATCGGTGTTACGTGGGGATGCAAACAGCCCGGTTTCGCGGCGAAGCGCGCGCAGCCGGTCAAGGGTTTGCTTTTGGCGCTGCTGACCGGGATTATCGGTGTGGCCGTGGTTGGCGCGTACTTCCTTGCGGTCGGCGGAGGCGTCCGCCCCATCTCGCCCATGCTGATGATGTGCACTATCGTCTCGGTGATCGTCACCTTCTGGGCGGCGATAATCTGGGGCGGCTGGCCGTTCACCACACTCATCAAGAGCCCGATCGTGGCGGGCCTCGCGATGCTGGCTGCGTGCTACATCGTGAACTACCTGCTGTTCCGCCTGTTCTTCAACTATGAGTTCATGCGCGGCGCGCCGGCCTACGTTCCGTCGCTCGATCCGCACGGGCTATTCAACGCCAATCTTGCGCTGGTGTTTTACGTTACCGCCCTCGGAATCATGTTCCTGATGCTGCACTTCGATCTGTGGCCTCTGACAAATTTCTCGGGTGTAATGAAGCAACCAGTGCTGGGCCTGGTTTGGACCGCAATCTGTATCATACTCGGCGGGATTGTTTTCTACGCCGGCATGATCTTGATGGCTATGGACCCGCTCCAATTCATGGTGCGCGTCCCGATTCCGTTCATCTTCGGGACCATCATCGTACTGAACATGCTGCAAGGGTCGCTGTTTGCGAAACACGCGCAGCCGTTAAAAGGAATCCTGAGCGCGGCCGCCGCGGCGGCCATTGGGCTGGCTCTAGCGCTGCTTTATGGCGCCTTGGCGCCTGCGGTCAGCGGCGAACTCGCCCCCGGACCTCCGGGCAACGATTTCGAGCGCTGGCTCGCATCCGCGCTTCTGGGAGTCACTTTCCCGTTCCTGATCTTCTACGCTGAGTTCTTCGAGTTCTGGCCGTTGAAGAAGCCCGCCGCGCACTAGTACGAAGTTGCAGAAATTAGCGTCAACGGGATCGCAAATCCGCTTGCTAGCTAACGCGCGCGGTTCAGAAAGAGTTTCCGAACCGCGACCGTTAGGGAGCGGCACACGCGAACTTTTGCAACTTGGTACTAGCTCAAGACGGAGTCCGGCCAGATCGAAGAATCCCATTGGCGGGCGCCGTTTGGCCCCGACTCCGCGCACAGCCCAAATGATCGCATAGAGCGCCTAGCAGCGTGTGGCAGAAGTCGTTTCATCTCGGAATTGGCAGGTCATAGACCTGCCCCACAACGGCCAATCAATGGCTTGCAGCTCTGTAAAGCAGGGCCTCGGCCTGCGAGCGACTTCTACCACAGGCTG